>OLPW01001905.1_pt1 | contig 19822 bp, 15 predicted proteins | sample 1672161 | NCBI WGS metagenome assembly OLPW01 (sample SAMEA3136654, study PRJEB25190) | human gut metagenome
AAGACAGCGGCCTCTCACGCCGTTAACATCGGTTCGAATCCGGTACGGGTCACCACGTTGGAGCAAAGTCCGCTACGTTGCGGTCGGGTCGAATGCGTAAAGCATTCGCCCAGAGCTGCACTGCGCACCCTTGCTCCTCCTGATAGCGTCGAACCCGCGGGGCTTCGCCGCTAGGGGGACGAAGAAAATAGTGCTTGACAAGGGAGTTGTTGGGTGCTATTATTAGGAAGCTGTTAGAGCCGAAGGGCTTTGACATAGAGGAAGGTGAGAGCCTTCCGGAAGAAGTTGGTATTGATTGCTGTGAGGGTCCACCTGTTCCCATCCCGAACACAGAAGTTAAGCTCACATGCGCCGACGATACTTGCCGGGTGACTGGCCGGGAAAATAGGTAATGCCAACATTTGAATGGACATCCTGTTGGATGTCCATTTTTTCTATATCTGGTGTGTGACCGCTGTGTGGTGTGCATGCTTTGGAAACCAGGTTTGTACCGTATCCCGGTTTCAAGGTGCCCAGACACTTATTGTCAACCGCGATCTACAAAAAGAAGGCTGCCTCACAACTGGTTTGGAGGCAGCCTCTTCGCGAAGAAGATTGCTGGGAAAAGGAGATCAATGAGAAAAATATAAAAAGCAGGGGAATAAACGACATTTATTCAGAAAGGAGCTTCAAAGCATACGAGACGGCAACGAACTGACAGCCTGTCCTCTGCCAGGGGAGAAACCGTCTCTTGCAGAGTATGCTTATCACGTAGAAAGCATTGCAATAGAAACGTAGAAAGTATAGATTTTACAGATTGTTACATGTTCTAGTCAAGCAAATGATCCGAAGTTGCCTGTATAGCAGAGGAAATCTTGGATGGGAATGCTGCACATCAGAACATGGGACTCACCGCCTTTCTTTGTTGTGCCTACATTGTAGCACAGATTTGCGATTTAGTCAAGCGCTTTTTTATTTATTTTTTGAGGGTTTTCTGCGATGCATTTTTACGATGCGTCCACACTGAGCTATTTGGCCCCTCGCAGCTGAATGATTTGATCTCGCAGGACAGCGGCATATTCGAATTCCATCATCCGGGCAGCCTGGCGCATTTCCTTTTCCAGTTTGGCAATTTCCCGTTCCCGCTCCACCTGGGTCATCTTCACTCCGTCCTTGCGTCGGACCTCCGCTGTGGACTTGGAGATTTCGATCAGATCCCGAACAGATTTGACGATGGTCTTGGGAACGATGCCATGGGCTTCGTTATAGGCTCTCTGGATGTTGCGCCGCCGCTCTGTCTCTTGGAGGGCGGCATCCATGGCGTTTGTCACGGAGTCAGCGTAGAGGATGACCCGGCCCCCGGCATTTCGGGCTGCCCGGCCAATGGTCTGGATCAGGCTGGTTTCCGATCGGAGGAAGCCCTCTTTGTCCGCATCCAAAATGGCAACTAAGCTCACCTCAGGCAGGTCCAGCCCTTCCCGCAGCAGGTTGATGCCCACGAGAACGTCAAACTTGGCCATGCGAAGGTCCCGGATGATCTCCATCCGCTCCATGGCGGATATATCCGAGTGCATGTACCGGACTTTGATTCCCGCCTTTTGGAGGTACCCCGTCAGGTCCTCCGCCATTTTTTTGGTTAAGGTGGTGACCAGCACCCGCTCCTGCTGAGCTGTGACCTGGTTGATTTCCCCAATCAGGTCGTCAATCTGTCCTTCAATGGGCCGGACCTCGGTTTTGGGGTCCAATAGGCCGGTGGGGCGGATGACCTGCTCCACAATTTGCCCGGAACGAGTGCGCTCATATTCAGCAGGGGTGGCGGAGATATACACCACCTGGTGCAGCTTCTCCTGGAACTCGTTGAAGTTGAGTGGCCAGATCGGAAGAGGCGGTTATCATCCGCCGACGGCAGGCGGAAGCCGTAGTCGACGAGCGACTGCTTGCGCGAATGATCGCCGTTGTACATGGCCCGGACCTGGGGAATGGTTACATGACTTTCGTCGATGAACATGAGAAAATCCCTGGGGAAATAGTCCAGGAGCGTGGTGGGTGGCGTGCCGGGGGCCCGGCCGGAGATGACCCGGGAGTAATTTTCGATGCCAGAGCAGAAGCCGATTTCTGCCATCATTTCCAGGTCATAATTGGTTCGTTGAGCAATCCGCTGGGCCTCCAGCAATTTGTTTTCCTGACGGAACCGCGTCACCTGCTGGTCGCACTCCCGGCGGATTTCCTCCATGGCCCGGGCCATCTTCTCTTTGGAGGCCACATAGTGGCTGGCGGGATAAATGGCAACATGCTCAATGAACCGCTCCGGCATGCCGGTTATGGCGTTGATTTCGGAGATTCGATCAATTTCATCGCCAAAGAATTCCACCCGAATGGCCCGGCCGTTCCAGTAGGCGGGATAAATCTCCAGGGTGTCCCCACGGAGGCGGAATTTGTTCCGGGAGAAGTCCAGGTCGTTGCGTTCATAGCGTATTTCTGTGAGTTTGCGGAGGAGGCTGTCCAGGGGCCGCTCCTGGCCCACCCGTAGGGAGATCACCATATTTTTGTAGTCAATGGGGTCGCCCAGCCCATAGATGCAGGAGACAGAAGCCACTACGATGACATCCCGCCGTTCGAAGAGGGAGGCGGTGGCACTATGCCGCAGGCGCTCAATCTCGTCGTTGACGGCGGAGTCCTTCTCAATGTAGGTGTCAGTCTGGGCGATATAGGCCTCCGGCTGATAGTAGTCGTAATAAGAGATAAAATACTCCACAGCATTGTTAGGAAAAAACTCCCGGAATTCGCTGCACAGCTGGGCGGCTAGGGTTTTGTTGTGAGCCAGGACCAGGGTAGGGCGGTTTAGCTGAGCAATGACATTGGCCATGGTGAAGGTTTTTCCGGAGCCAGTGACGCCCAAAAGGGTTTGCTCCTCCAGCCCCAGTTGCAGGCCCCGGACCAGCTTTTCAATGGCCTGGGGCTGATCGCCGGTGGGCGTATATGGTGCGTGCAATTCAAACTCCATGGTGTGTTCCTCCAAGTGAACGAGATAACGATAGTATGTTCGGTTTTTTGCATTATACCATGGATCGGTCGAAAGTACAATGGGCCAGAGAAAAGTTTCCGGAAAACTCCTCCGAACAGATTACCGGCTGCCTTCCGGGGCAAAGCAGGTCTGTCTGTCGTTGCGCAGACCGGACACCACGTATACCTCCCCATTGGAGATTTGAACATCCACCAAGAACCAGGGCGCCATGCTCCGAGCCAGCCGGTGGGGCTCAGGCAGTGGAAAGGAGCAGGGGCATGCCCGGTGGTGGGCTGGCGCTTCCCATTGGCAGTGAGCCAGAGTGATCCGCCCGCCGGGCTTGACATAGCCCGCCAACCGGCGTAGCAGGGAGGCAGGACTTGCAAAATAGGGCAGGGCATTGAAAACCATGCACCGGTCAAAGGGCCGGTCAAACCGGCAGGCCAGAATGTCTGCCCGAATCAGATGGACTGCTGGCTGCCGAAATTTCTTCTCCGCCTGGGCGATCATCCCCGGGGAGAAATCCACGCCAGTGATGCTGGACGCACCCCGCTGCAGATAAGCCGGAAACAGGCAGCCGGTTCCGCAGGCCACGTCCAGGATATGAACCCCAGGGCGGATTTCCGCCAGATCCAGAATTTGAGACACTGTGGTATCGCTGTAGGTGTTGACTTCATCCCAATCTGCCGCCAGGCAATCAAAGTAGGCGGCTACCGATTGCTTATCTGTACACATCAAGAACACCTCATTCCCAAGATTTCAGATTCGGTCTATTATAGACCGGCCCTATGAGAGAATACAAGGGAGTTTTGCGGGACTGCCAGGAAGTGCGTCTTTGGGGCGGCTTATATACAAAGCCTCCCGCTTTTGGGCGGGAGGCCGCTGGATTTGTTGTTTGTTGCTTTGGAATCACCGGACCAGGCCTGGCGGGAAGGAGGCTGGAGCCTTACTTCCCCGGCTTGTAGCTGTCCTTCAGGCTGACGGCCCGGTTGAACACCAGGTGATCCGGCTGGGAGTCCTTGGAGTCGGCGCAGAAGTAGCCCTGACGCATGAACTGGAACCGGCTGGCCGGCTGGGCGGAAGCCAGGGAAGCCTCTACCTTGCAGCCCTGCCGGATCTCCAAAGAGTGGGGATTCAGGCAGGCCAGAAAGTCCTTTCCGGCGGCATCGGGATCGGGGTCGTCGAAGAGATTGCTGTACAGGCGGACCTCTGCGTCGAAGCAGTTTTCTGCATCCACCCAATGGATGGTGCTCTTGACCTTCCGGCCGTCGGCGGGGTCGCCGCCCCGGGAGTCGGGATCATAGGTGCACAGGATTTCGGTGACCCGCCCGGCCTCGTCTTTGACGCAGCCGGTGCATTTGACCACGTAGGCGCCCTTGAGCCGGACTTCATTGCCAGGGTAGAGGCGGAAGAATTTCCCCACCTTTTCCTCCATAAAGTCCTCCCGCTCAATCCACAGCTCCCGGGAGAAGGTGAGGGGCCGGGTACCGGACTGGGGGTCTACCGGATTGTTTTCCACCTGGAAGGTCTCAGAGTGACCCTGGGGATAGTTGGTGACGGTGAGCTTCACCGGGTCTAGCACAGCCATGACCCGGGTGGCGGTCTCATTCAGGTCCTCCCGGAGGCAGTGCTCCAGGAAGGCGTACTCCACGGTGTTGGGCGCCTTGGCCACGCCGATGCGCTCGCAGAAGTTCCGGATGGAGGCAGGGGTGTAGCCCCGGCGGCGCAGACCGCAGAGGGTGGGCATTCTGGGATCGTCCCAGCCGGAGACCCGGCCCTCCTCCACCAGCTGGCGTAGCTTCCGCTTGGACAGAACCGTGTGGTCGATGCCCAGCCGGGCAAACTCAATCTGCCGGGGGTGATGGGGGACGGATACATGCTCCACCACCCAATTGTACAGGGGACGGTGGTTTTCAAACTCCAGGGAGCACAGGCTGTGGGTGATGCCTTCCAGTGCGTCCTGAATGGGATGGGCAAAGTCGTACATGGGGTAGATGCACCACTTGGTCCCCTGGCGGTGATGCTCCACATGGCGGATGCGGTACAGCACCGGGTCCCGCATGTTGAAGTTGCCGGAGGCCAGGTCGATCTTGGCCCGGAGGGTGTACCGGTTGTCAGGGAATTCCCCGGCCCGCATCCGGCGGAACAGGTCCAGAGACTCTTCTGCCGGCCGGTCCCGGTAGGGGGAGGCGGCGGGGTGGGTCAGGTCGCCCCGGTACTCCCGGAACTGCTCCGGAGTCAGCTCGCAGACGTAAGCCAGGCCCTTGGTGATGAGCTCCTCGGCAAAGGCATAGGTTTTTTCAAAGTAGTCCGAGCCGTAGAAGAACCGGTCGCCCCAGTCAAAGCCCAGCCAGTGGATGTCCTCCTGAATGGCGTCTACGTACTCCGTGTCTTCCTTGGTGGGGTTGGTGTCATCCATCCGCAGGTTGCAGATGCCGCCAAACTTTTCCGCCGTACCGAAGTCAATGATGAGGGCTTTGCAGTGGCCAATGTGGAGGTACCCATTGGGCTCCGGGGGGAAACGGGTGTGAACCTGGTATCCGGCAAACTGTCCGCCCTCCCCTAGGTCCTCCTCAATGAAAGCGTGAATGAAATTTTTATTTTCCGTGATCTCTGCCATGTATAACATCCTCTCTCGGAAAGTTTCGGAAATCAATAGTAGCATTATAAGGCATTCTGCCCCATTTATCAACTCCCCATGCTGCCGGAAATTGGGAGATTTCTAAAAAATTCTGTGTGATTTTTGACGAAGGGGGGCTGCTCGGGAAATGGGTGTGATGCCGCTGCCTGCTGCGACAAACCAACGTTGCCTCAATTGTGACATTTGGACATTTTTCTTTGAGAATTAAAATATTTAAAAAATGTGTTGACGGTTTGAGCGAGGTCGGTTATACTAGTCACGAAAAGGAAATGCAGGATGAGGTTAGTGCGAGAAGCTGAAATTAGTGATGCAGTGCTGCGATTTATAAGAATGGTCAAACCATATTTTTACGGAAAGTGAGATGGTGCGTCGGAAAAGAGAAGGCTTTGCAAAGACAGAAATTGGCTTCTGTGCTGCTTGGGTTGCATTTCCCATAGGAAGGTAGATAGTCGGCATGCTAGCGTTATGGATGGAGGGGCATTTTTATGAGACGCTATATAGGAATTGTGTTTCTCTGTGTTGCTGTGATGGTTGCCCTTTTGGGCTGCGATCGGGCTGAGGAATCGGCGGAAAAGGTGTACATCGCCTATTTGGAGGCGTGTAAAGTGAGCGCAGAGGCGCCGCTTCCTTATTGCCATTATGAGCACGAGATCTTGCGGGGTTATGCTGCGGATATTGGCGAGGGGCAATTGATCGACACCTATCGCATTCTGGAGCGGAACAAAATCAATAAGGATCTCTATGAATTTACCACAGAGGTGACGGACAGAAGTGGAGATCAGCAGGTGTGTTATCAGTTTGTTGGAAGAATTGATGGAGAATTCTATGTCATGATTAATACTTACGAGATCCCGGCGGAGCTACAAGAGGGCTTGAATGTGGATGATTATACATATTACCAGGAGAATACACTTCCAATAGAGGATGTTTGGGAACAACAGACAGAAGAGCCGACTGACTAAATAGCTATTTTACATAACCAGTACGGGGAAATTGCGGGGACGATTTCGTTCTATTGCCAGGATTTGGGCATGGAATGGCAGGCATTGGAGAACGGTACTTACGGAGGAGAAAATCAATAGCGGAAAGCCAAGGTGCAGGGCCTGTTGCAGAAAGTGAAATTTTGCAACAGACTCTGCCTATTTCTGCCCATTCCCGGACCGCTTAAGAAACTCCGTATGTGCAGCACAACCGTTAATGCTGCAGCTGTTTCGCCCCAGCTATCTGCTCCTTGTTCTTCTGGAAATTGGGAGATTTCCGGAAGTTTCTGCGTGTTTTTTGACGAAAGGGGGGACCTGTACAGGGAAATTTGGGGATGACGGGCATGAAAATGTGAAAAAACGGAAAACATTTGGGGAACGGGAAAAATTCCGGTTGTCAATCGGCCTCACATATTATAAAATAGGGGGGAGAATCATACCATGGCGAAGTGTGAACATGGGCAGGAGAAAGGAGTGGATTCCAATGTCCCAGATTCGGTACAAGAGAATCCTGTTAAAACTCAGCGGAGAGGCCTTGGCCGGCGGCCAGCACAGGGGCCTGGATTTTGACACCATCGGCAGGGTTTGCGATGTGGTGGGCCAGTGCGTGGCCCAGGGCGTCCAGGTGGCCATTGTGGTAGGCGGCGGCAACTTCTGGCGTGGTCTGAAGGACGGCTCCGGCCGCATGGAGCGGACCCGGGCTGACCATATGGGGATGCTGGCCACCACCATCAACGCTCTGGCTGTGGCGGACTGCCTGGAGCAGCGGGAGATCCCCGTTCGGGTCCAGACTGCCATTGAGATGAAGAGCATTGCTGAGCCCTACATCCGGGGCAAGGCCATTGCCCATCTGGAGCGGGGCCGTGTGGTCATCTTTGGTTGCGGCACCGGTAACCCCTATTTCTCCACCGATACGGGCGCGGTGCTCCGGGGTGTGGAGATCGGGGCGGACGCCATTTTGCTTGCCAAAAATGTGGACGGGGTCTACTCGGCGGACCCGGCCAAGGACCCCACAGCCCAGCGTTATGACCACCTGACCTACGATGAGGTCCTGGCCCGGCATCTCCAGGCCACAGACACCACAGCCATGACCCTGGCTATGGACAACCAGATGCCCATCATCGTCTTTGAGCTGAAGGACCCCCAGAACATCTTGCGGGTCGTTCAGGGAGAGAAAATCGGTACCATCATTAAGGAGGACTAAGTTATGAGCGTTGATTTCAAGGAATATACCCGTAAAATGGAGAAGACCCTGGATGTGCTCCAGGACAATTTCGGCGCGGTTCGGGCAGGCCGGGCCAATGCGAAGGTTCTGGACCGGATTACCGTGGAATACTATGGAGTGGACACCCCCCTGGCCCAGGTGGGCACCATCTCCTCCCCCGATGCCCGGACCCTGGTGATCCAGCCCTGGGATACCAAGCTGTTGAAGGAGATTCAGAAGGCCATTCAGGTCTCCGACCTGGGCATCAATCCTCAGAATGACGGCCGTGTCATCCGCCTGGTGTTCCCCCAGCTTACGGAGGAGCGCCGGAAAGACCTGACCAAGCAGGTCCGGAAGTATGCCGAGGAGGCCAAGGTGGCCATGCGGAACATCCGCCGGGACGCCATGGACTATGTGAAGGCGGCCAAGAAGAAAAGTGAGATCACAGAGGACGATCAGAAGAAAGCGGAAAAGGATTTGCAGGACCTCACCGATCAGTACATCAAGAAGGTGGACGAGGCCTGCGCCGCGAAGGAAAAGGAGCTCATGGCCATTTGAGTGCCTGACAAATGTTTTCCGCCAGGCTTATGCCCTGGCGGAAAATGATTTCCGTTTATTTTCCGTGGAGACGGATCTGTGTGCAATATTACGAACGTGAGGACGCATGTGCAGCCTTGCTCTTTCGCCCTGCTTTCCCCCGGGGCATAGGTATGCAGCGAATGATTCTGCAAATTTTTCAGGTGGTGGAGAGACGCTGTAGGGCGCACATTGTGCGCCCCGGTGGACCGTATCCCGTCTGCCCCCAAGGCGGTAGGGTGAGGCCTCCTGGACGCACCGGCGGCAGGATGCTTCCCAATCTGTAGCATTTCAGAGAATCCGGACCTCCCTCACAGACAGGTACGAATTCGTTTGGGCCGGAAGCCAAGGCCAGCCCTTCTGCGGATGCGCCCGGGAGGCCGCACCCTATACAGCTCCGCATTGCTAAAACCTGGAAAGCGAAGCTGTACGCGCTTTAGCTGTGCGCACATACCCCTGAAGGGAAGCTGACTGATGAACATTGGAGAAGCTTGGCCCATGGATATGCAGCTTCGTGCAAAAGAAGCCGGAACTGTTCCAGGGGCAGGGGGTTCCGATTTCACCAAAGGATTACCAATCATAACGGAGACATTATGGGACTGTTTCAAAAGAAAGAAGCGGCGCAGCTGCCGCCGCCCCGGCACATTGCCATCATCATGGACGGCAACGGCCGCTGGGCCCGGAAGCGGGGGCTGCCCCGGACTGCCGGCCATGCCGCCGGGGCGGAGAGCTTCCGCCGGATTGCCAATTACTGCCGGACCCTGGGCGTCCGGTATCTTACCGTATATGCCTTTTCCACAGAGAACTGGAAGCGCTCCCAGGAGGAGGTCAGCGGCATTATGACCCTCCTGGGCCGGTACCTGGAGGAGGCGCTGCGGGATATGGAGAAGAACCGGGTGCATTTCGTGTTCTTCGGAGACCTGTCCAGGCTGTCGCCGGAACTGCAGGAGCTGTGCCGGAATGCGGAGGCCCGCTCCAGGGAGTATCATGAGGTTCAGGTGAACTTTTGCCTGAACTATGGCGGCCGGGACGAGATTCTCCGGGCTGCCCGCCGGTTTGCCCAGGCGGTGGCCAATGGGGAGCAGGAGCCGGATCAGCTGGATGAGAGCCTGTTTTCCCGGTACCTGTATTCTGCCGGGGTGCCGGATCCGGAGCTGATCATTCGGCCCTCCGGGGAGAAGCGGACCAGCAATTTCCTCCTGTGGCAGTCGGCCTATTCGGAGTATGTATTCCAGGATGTGCTTTGGCCGGACTACAGTCCCAGGGACCTGGACGCGGCCATTGCCGAATTCCACCGGCGCAACCGCCGGTTTGGAGGTGCTTGAACATATGAAAACCCGTGTGCTTTCTGCAGTGGCGCTGCTGCCGCTGCTGCTGGTGATTGTGCTGGTGCTTCCGGCCTGGGCCACGGCTGCCCTGTTTGGGGCGGCGGCGGCGGTGGCCGCTTATGAGCTCCTGTACCGCACCGGCATGGTGAAGAATCTGCGCCTGGTGGTCTATGCCATGGTCATGGCGGTGCTGGTGTCCTTCTGGAGCCTGCGCCAGGACCCCAATCTGGCGCATCTGGGGGTGCTGGCCTACCTGGCGCTGCTGTTTGGAGAGATGCTGCTGGCCCATGGCCGCCTTCGGTTTGAGAAGGTTTGCCTCTGCCTGGCTGCGGGGCTCCTTTTGCCGTACCTGCTCACGGCCCTGGTCCGGATTCGGGCTATGTATGCCGGCGCGGACCCTGGGCAAAATGATCTGGGGAAATATTACATCCTGGTGGCCTTTGTCATTGCCTTTACCGCCGATTCCGGGGCCTATTTTGTGGGCCGGGCCCTGGGGAAGCATAAGCTGGCCCCGGTGATCAGCCCCAATAAGACCATAGAGGGAGCCGTGGGCGGCATGCTGTGTGCTGTGTTGTTTATGGGACTCTACGGTCTCATTCTCACCAAGGCCTTCCAGTTTGATGTGATCTACTGGTATGGCGCGGTGTACGGAGTTTTGGGTGCAGGGGCCTCCATTTTGGGGGATCTGGGCTTTTCCGCCATCAAGCGGCAGATGAATATCAAAGACTACGGAGATCTGATCCCCGGTCACGGCGGCATTCTGGACCGGTTTGACAGTATGATGCTGGTGGCCCCCCTGGTGGAGCTGCTGCTGCGGATGTTGCCCTTTGCTGTGCCCACGTTGGGGGTGGGCTGAGATGGGGCGGTGCATTTCGCTCCTGGGCTCTACCGGCTCCATCGGCCGCCAGACTCTGGACGTGGCGGAGAAGCTGGGAGTTGGGGTCTGCGCCCTCACCGCCGGGTCCAATGTGGACCGGATGGAGGCGCAATGCCGTGCCTTCCGCCCCAAGCTGGCGGTTATGGCCACGCCAGAGCTGGCGGAGCAGCTGGCCCAGCGGCTGGGGAACCTGCCGGTGGAGGTCCGGTCCGGTAAGGAAGGCCTGCTGGCTGCCGCCACCATGGAGGAGGCGGATACGGTGATCACCGCCGTGGTGGGTATGGTGGGTCTGGAGCCCACCCTGGCTGCCATCCAAAGGGGAAAGCGGATTGGCCTTGCCAACAAAGAAACCCTGGTGTGCGCCGGGGAGCTGGTGATGGATGCTGCGGACCGGTATGGGGCGGAGATCATCCCGGTGGACTCGGAACACTCTGCCATTTTCCAGTGCCTGGCTGGCTGCCCGGACCGGGGGCAGGTCCGGCGCTTGATCCTTACCTGCTCCGGTGGCCCCTTTTACGGCAGAAGGCGGGAGGAGCTACGGTATGTGACCCGGGCGGACGCCCTGTGCCATCCCAACTGGCGCATGGGGGCCAAGATTACCATCGACTGCGCCACCCTGATGAACAAGGGACTGGAGCTCATTGAGGCCATGCGCCTGTACCGCCTGCCCATGGAGCAGGTTTCTGTGGTCATTCACCGGCAAAGCGTGGTGCACTCCCTGGTGGAGTATGTGGACGGGGCGGTGTTGGCCCAACTGGGGGCGCCGGATATGCGGTTGCCCATTCAATTGGCCCTCACCTGGCCGGACCGGGCCCCTTGTCCGGCGCCAGACCTGGACCTCCTGTCCTGCGGCCCCCTGACCTTTGACCGGCCGGATCTGGAGACCTTTCCCTGCCTGGGTCTTGCTATGGAGGCAGCCAAGGCCGGGGGTACGGCCGGTGCGGTCCTCAGCGGGGCCAACGAGGTGGCTGTGGGGCTGTATCTTCTGGATCAGGTGGGCTTTTATGACATTTATGACCTGGTGAAACAGGCCCTGGACCGGGTTCCCTTTGTGAAGAAGCCGGACCTCGGTCAGATTCTGGCGGCTGACCGGCTGGCCCGGGAGGCGGTATATGCCAATTTAGGAGGCTAATATTTTGTATTTTCTGTATATTCTCTTTGCTATTTTGATTTTTGGCATCCTTATCATGGTCCACGAGCTGGGGCATTTTCTGACGGCCAAGCTGTTCAAGGTCAAGGTGAACGAGTTTTCCATCTTCATGGGCCCGGCCATTTGGAAGCGGCAGCGGGGCGAGACCTTGTACTCCCTCCGGTGCATCCCTCTGGGCGGATACTGCGCCATGGAGGGGGAGGACGAGAACAGCGAGGATCCCCGGGCTTTCGGAAACGCCACGTGGTGGAAACGGATCATCATTTTGGCTGCTGGCGCGACCATGAATTTTCTGACGGGTTTTCTGGTCCTGGTGATCTTGGTAGGCTTCTCCGCAGGATTTCAAGTGATCAGCCAGCCGGTGGTGGACAGTGTGGAGGCCGGCAGCTCCCTGGAGGGCTACCTGCAGCCTGGGGACCGGCTCTACCGGATTGATGGGGAGCGGGTTTATATCGCCAATGACTTCACCACACTTCTGAGTTTGGACCTGGCCCGGGATGGAAATTTCCATGATGTGGTGGTGATCCGGGACGGAAAACAGGTGACCTTTCCAAGGCTCAATGTGGAGGCCCGTCAGCTGCCTTCGGGGGACGGCATGTCTCTGCGCTATGGCATCAATCTGGTAACAGAGCCCCGGAGCCTGGGAAATGTGCTGTCCTACAGCGCCAAAAGCGCGGTGAACTACGCCCGGACGGTCCGCCTCAGCCTGCAGATGATATTCCGGGGAGAGTTGGGCCTGAAGGAGGTAACCGGCCCTGTGGGCATTGTTAAGACCATTGCCGATGTGGGAACCCAGTCCCGGAGTGTGTCGGTGGGAATCTGGAATGTGCTATCCCTGGGTGCGTTCATCGCCATCAACTTGGGGATTATGAATTTGCTGCCCATTCCGGCTCTGGACGGCGGCCGGATTGTGGGTGTTTTGCTGACCTCCGGCATTGAGGGTGTGACCAAGAAAAAGCTGAACCCTAAGATTGAGGGCTATATCCATGCTGGCGGCATGGTGCTTCTGCTTGCCCTGATGGTCCTCATCTTGTTTAAGGATGTCATTCAGATTTTTGTTTGAGGTGTGCTGTGCTATGATCAGACAGATTCAAGTGGGAGACGTTCCGGTGGGCGGTGGCGCGCCAGTGTCCATCCAGTCTATGCTCAACACCAAGACCACAGATGTGGAGGGAAGCCTCCGGCAGTTGGAGGCGCTGAAGGCCGCCGGCTGCCAGATTGCCCGCCTGGCGGTGCCCAATGAGGAGGCGGCCCGGGGCTTCCGGGAGATTGCCGCCCAGTCACCCCTGCCCCTGGTGGCGGACATTCATTTTGACTACAAGCTGGCCATTGCCGCAGCGGAAGGCGGCGCGGCGAAGATCCGCATCAACCCCGGCAACATTGGCGGGGAAGACCGGGTGCAGGCGGTGGTGGAGGTGTGCAAGAGCAAGCACATTCCCATCCGGATCGGGGTCAACGGCGGCAGCCTGGACAAAAAGCTCCTGGAGAAATACGGCCATCCCACGGCGGAAGCCCTGGTGGAGAGCGCCTTTTCTCACCTGGAGCTTCTGGAGAAGCAGGGCTTTTATGACACCTGTGTGTCCATGAAGTCCTCTACGGTGCCGGTGATGGTGGCGGCCTGCCGCCTGTTCCGGCAGCGGTGCGACTATCCTCTGCACATTGGCGTGACGGAAACCGGTCCTGTTCGTATGGGGATGATCAAATCGGCGATGGGCATTGGGGCCCTCCTGCTGGATGGCATCGGGGAGACGGTCCGGGTATCTCTCACCGCCGACCCGGTGCAGGAGGTCTACGCCGCCAAGGAGATCCTCCGGGCTGCGGGTTTGCGGAAGGAAGGCGTGAACATCATTTCCTGCCCCACCTGTGGCAGGACCTCCATCGACCTCATTGGCCTGGTGGAGCAGGTGGACCGGGCCCTTCAGGATTGTGAGAAGAACATCACCGTGGCGGTAATGGGCTGCGTGGTCAACGGCCCCGGGGAGGCCCGGGAGGCGGATGTGGGCATTGCCGGTGGCGATGGCTGCGGCGTCCTGTTTGTCAAGGGCCAGCCGGTGCAGAAGCTTCCCTATGATCAGCTTTTGCCAACCCTTCTGGACTACATACAAAAGCTCTAATTTGCCCCGGATTTTTTTAATGGGCAGCTGTAGCACTGGCGCGGCCGCGTCAGTGCTACAACAAGGTGTCTTGTGGGCTGAATTGGCTGATGTGAGAGCTGCTCTGTGGCCGCTCTCAGGATGCACCGGCTGTGTGACTGACAGAGAATTGCAAATGATTCAGAGGGACAATATGACAAAGCGAGTTTCTTTTTTACAGATGTTTTCCCAGTATTCGCCGCCCGCGCCGTTGGAGGAGCTCCTGGCGCAGGCGGCGATTCAGAATGCAGAGCTGGATATGGAGGAGCGAGCCATTTTCCTGGAGCTGCAATGTGCCGCTTACATTCCCCGGCGGCTGCTGGATGGAGCCTGCCGGGACCTGCGGGAGCTGTATGATGTGCGCCGGGTGGAGATTCTTCCCCATTTTCCCGGGGAGGCTCTGGGCAGGGTGGAGCAGGAGGAGCTGATGCAGCTCTTTGTGGAGCAGGATTCTTGGTCCCGGGCCTCTTTGGCGGGAAGCCGATGGTCTTGGGAGGGGGACAAGCTCACGGTGCAGCTTCAGGCCAATGGGAAGAAGGCTCTGGAGGCCTGTATCCCCGGGGTACGGCGGTATTTGGCGGACCGGTTTGGGCGGCAGGTCTCCATTGAGATCCAGGCCCACGGGGAGCTGGAGGGTCCCGATCTCTTCCGCCAGACGGAGAAAATGCGCTGGGAGATGGTGGAGCAGCTGCCGAAGACTCCGCCCCCTGCAGCTTCCCGGGAGCGTCCGGCCTCCGGTCCCCCCAAGAGCGGCGCTTCGGGAACGTCCGGTGGGGATACCATTTTTGGACGGCCCTTTGTGGACCCGGCCGTTCCCATCCGGGATGTGACCCTGGATATGCGCACGGTGTGTGTGGCCGGGCGGGTGTTTGCTGCGGAGCATAAAGAGCTCACCAAAAACAACGCCATTGTGGTAAATTTTGACATCACGGATTACACCGGTTCCATCCGTATCAACCGGTACTTCCGGGAGCGGGACCTCCCGAAGGCCCAGGCCATTGTGGAGGCTACCAAGGTAGGCGTCTGGGTGAAGGTCTTGGCCAAGCCGGTGATCAACCGGTTTGACAATGAAATGGTCCTGGACCCCATTGCCATTCTCCCCCACAAGGCTCCCAAACGCTTGGACACGGCGGAGAACAAGCGGGTGGAGCTGCACCTGCACACCAACATGTCCAACATGGACGCCCTGACGGAGACCACCGCCGCCGTGAAGCAGGCGGCGGCCTGGGGCCACCAGGCCATTGCCATTACGGACCACGGCTGCGCCCAGTCCTTCCCCGAGGCCATGAAAGCGGCCTCCAAGGCCAAGGTGGCGGGGACAGACCAGAATATTAAGATTCTGTATGGCTGCGAAGGGTATTATGTCAATGATGTGGACGACCGGATTGTGGTTCACGGCGACCGGGAGGCGGATTTCGGTCAGGAATACGTGGCCTTTGACCTGGAGACTACGGGCCTGTCCTCCCAGCACGACGAGATCATTGAGATTGGCGCCGTGATCCTGAAAGCGGGCAGGGAAGTGGACCGCTTTCAGAGCTTTGTGGACCCGGGGCGGCTCCTGACCCAGAAAATTGTGGATCTCACCGGAATTACCGATGAAATGCTAAGGGGCGCCCCGGATATTGGGGAGATTCTCCCCCGGTTTTTGGCCTTCTGCGGCGACCGGCCATTGATTGCCCATAACGCGGACTTTGATGTGGGCTTTGTGTCCGCCGCCTGCCGCCGGTTGGGGATTGCCTATGGTCCCACGTACCTGGATACCCTGATTCTCTCCCAAAATCTGCTGCCCCAGCTGGGGAAGTTCAAGCTGGACATTGTGGCCAATGCCCTGAGTCTGCCGGAGTTCAACCACCACCGGGCGGCGGACGACGCTCTCACCTGTGGCCTGATTTTCCACAGGCTGAGTAGCCAGCTGGAGGAAATGGGCCTTCATACTCTCCAGGCCATCAACCCGGCCATGCCGGCCCTGCGGGCCAAAAATAAAATTGGCGACCGCCATGCCCGGCATATCATCCTCTTCGCCAAGAACCAGACGGGACTGCGGAATCTGTACCACCTGATTTCCCTGAGCAATCTGCAATATTTTAAACGGAATCCGAGAATTCCCAAATCGGAGCTGATCACCTATCGGGAGGGCCTCATCATCGGCTCGGCCTGTGAGGCGGGAGAGCTGTTTCAGGCCATCATCAGCCACAAGAGCCAGGAGGAGCTGGAGCGGATCGCCTCCTTCTACGACTTTCTGGAGATCCAGCCCCTGGCCAACAACCGGTTTATGCTGGAAAAGGGTATTGCGGAAAACGAAGAGGAGCTGCGGGAGTTCAACCGCACCGTGGTCCGTCTGGGAGAGCGCCTGGGGAAGCCGGTGGTGGCCACTGGGGACGTGCACTTTTTAAACCCGGAGGATGAGATCTACCGCCATATTCTCCTGGCCACCAAGGGATTTGACGACTGTGATAAGCCCAATCCTCTGTATTTTCGCACCACGGATGAAATGCTGGAGGAGTTTTCCTACCTGGGTCCTGAGAAGGCCTATGAAGTGGTGGTGTGCAATCCCAACTCCATTGCAGACATGTGCGAGACCCTTCGGCCTGTCCCCCACAATCTGTTCGCCCCCTCCATTGAGAACTCGGTAGAGGATCTGAAAAGCCTGGTGTACGGCAAGATGCACCGGCTCTACGGGGAGAATCCCCCGGAACTCATCACCAAGCGGGTGGAGACGGAGCTGGGGGATATCATCCGCTGCCACTATGACGTGATTTACATGTCCGCCCAGAAGCTGGTGCAGAACTCTCTGGAGCATGGCTATCTGGTGGGCTCCCGTGGTTCTGTGGGCTCTTCCATTGTGGCCTACATGGCAGGTATTACAGAGGTCAATTCCTTTCCGCCCCATTACCGCTGCCCCAATCCGGACTGCAAATTCACCACCTTCGACGTGCCCAAGGGCTACGGCTGCGGGGCGGACCTGCCGGATGCGGTGTGTCCCAAGTGTGGGACTGCCTTTGACAAGGACGGCTTCAACATCCCCTTTGAGACCTTCCTGGGCTTCGGCGGCGACAAGGTGCCGGACATTGACCTGAATTTCTCCGGGGAGTACCAGGCCAAGGCCCATGCCTACTGTGTGGAGATGTTTGGAAAGTCCCACGTGTTCCGGGCCGGGACCATCGGCACCGTGGCGGAGAAAACAGCCTTTGGCTATGTGAAAAAGTACCTGTCGGAGCGGGGCAGGACCGTGTCCCGGGCGGAGGAGAACCGGCTGGCCTCCGGCTGTGTGGGGGTCCGCCGGACCACCGGCCAGCACCCCGGCGGCCTGGTGGTCATTCCCCAGGAAAACGAGATTTGGGACTTCTGCCCGGTGCAGCACCCGGCGGACGACCCCTCGGCGGACACCATTACCACCCATTTTGAATACCACTCCATGGAGGAGAATTTGCTGAAGCTGGATATGCTGGGCCATGATGATCCCACCATGATCCGGATGATGGAGGATATGACCGGGGTGGACGCCCAGAAAATTCCTCTGGATGACAAGGACACCATGTCCATCTTCACCTCCTCCAAGGTTCTGGGCTATGAGAACGACCCCATTTTGGGCCCCACCGGGGCCGTAGCCATTCCGGAATTCAACACCCGGTTCACCCGGGGCATGCTCATGGACACCATGCCCACCCGGTTTGACACCCTCCTGCGGCTGTCCGGCTTCTCCCATGGCACAGATGTGTGGCTGGGCAACGCCAAGGACCTCATTACCTCCAAGACGGCCACTGTGGATCAGGCCATTGGATGCCGGGATGACATCATGCTATATCTCATCTCCTGTGGCATGCCAGAGAAGCGGTCCTTTAAGATTATGGAGGCAGTCCGGAAGGGAAGAGGCCTGCCCGAGGGAGCGGAGGAGGAAATGCGGGCCGCCGGGGTACCGGACTGGTACATCGGCTCCTGTAAAAAGATTAAGTACCTCTTCCCCAAGGCCCACGCCGTGGCCTACGTGATGATGGCCTTCCGCATCGCCTGGTTCAAGGTCCATGAGCCCCTGGCCTTTTACGCAGCCTATTTCTACCGCCGGAGCCAGAAGGGTGGCTTTGACGCCGCCATGATGACCCGGGGCCTGGAGGAGGTCAAGGCCCACATCTCCGCCATTGACGGCAACGACGCTGCCACGGACAAGGATGAGGACATGCTCACCACCCTGGAGGTGTGCTATGAGTTCTATCTGCGGGGCTTCTCCTTTGCTCCCATGGACCTGTACCGGTCCCATGCCACCAAATTTCTCATTGAGGATGGGAAGCTCCTGCCTCCGTTCGTCTCCGTCTCCGGCCTGGGTGAAACTGCCGCCTGGGACATTTTGGAGGGGCGGAAGGGCAAGAGGTTCATCTCCATCGAGGAGTTTTCCGTCGCCTGTCCCAAGGTTTCCAAAACCCACATTGAGAACCTGAAGGCGGCTGGCGCCTTCGGGGACCTGCCCGACACCAGCCAGGTCAGCCTCTTTTAGCTCCATACCGCGCCAAATGCCGTAGCCCCCTCGAATTCCGGTTTCGAGGGGGCTACTTGAAATGCACTGACGCGGCGGCGCCGGTCTGGAAGTTGGAGACGTCTAGGATGAGGGGGGATTGGGGCAGGCCGTTGGCAGATTATCTCCCTGCAGGTACTCCATCATATGGTATAAAATGGCTTGAATGTAAGGAAGCCTTGCCCGGTAGCAGGGGCGTTCTCCCCGCCTTTCCTGAACCAAAAGCTCAGCGTTACACAGCGCGTTGATGTTCCGGAAAACTGTGCCGGAGTTCATTCCAAGATGATTGGATATTTCCTGAATGGTCATGGCGTTTTTGTGAATCAGCCGGATGATGTCCCGGCGGCTTTTATCTCCCAGAAGCTTGAAAGCGGTCAATTCCCGGTCCGGGTTCCAGTCTTTTTCTTCATAGGCGTTGCTCAGGGTGAGCTTGACGCCCACACCCATGTGAAAGCCTACAATCCGCTCTTCCTCGGAGTAGGTGCCCAGGGCATAGCGGGAGCCCAAATACCGCAAAACCAGATACATTTGGTCAAAGGACTCCTCTGCAATTCTCCCGGTTCTGCGCAGCAGGAAGTCGTTCAGCATGGCGCGATCCTGGAAAAAGAGCTGCCAGCGTTCTGCCAGAGCGGCAGAGCGCTGCACATAGGGCTGCAGCAGGACTTCCAGCCGCTCCGCCACTGGGCGAATGACTCGGGCCAGCTGCTGAACGCTGAACTCCAGGTCGGAAAAGGCTTCATGGAGCAGGAGATAGAAGTCCGAAGTAATTGGCAGCTTCTTGAGCTCCTCTGCAAGCCGGATGGGCGTCTGTGTGGTGTTGCCTTCAATGCCCAAGCCAAAGCGGTTGATCCAGCAGAATTGATAGCCATTCCGGCGTACGGTGTTCCATTGATCCACCACAAAAGTGAGTTGCTCGTCCAGCGTGGTTTCCTGCATGCGGATATTAAAATTGCTGTAAGCAATGCAGGAAGCCAGGCAGGTGCTCTGGTTGAGACTGTCCAGGATCGGATGGTTTTGAAAGAAATATGAAATCCATGTTTCGTTGGGGTCCAGGCCCTGACAGGCAGAGGCGACAAGCTCCCCAGTCTCCTGGGGAGACAGGCAAAATGGTTCCTCTGTGGACAGGTCTTCCGGGGTGTCTCCGTTTACGTACCGGCGGAGCACTTCTACGGTTTCATATAGCATATAGGGCTGGTTTGTGACAAAAACCTTCATAGGTTCCCTCTCTTGATTGCGGTTTACACCCAAAATTCCCACATCCCATCCTGCTAAACTATCCAAAGTATACCACGGCGGCGGTGGAAAAGCAAGGCACGTCCCCAATCCTACGGAACCTTCGAAAATTCCGTACTGGCGTGGCAGTGACCGGCTTTCCTCCGGGGGAGCGAATGGCGCCATGGGATCTGTTCATCTGCCAGTGGCAGGTCATACTTCCAGGTGGCCC
>OLPW01001909.1_pt1 | contig 19811 bp, 19 predicted proteins | sample 1672161 | NCBI WGS metagenome assembly OLPW01 (sample SAMEA3136654, study PRJEB25190) | human gut metagenome
GGACGCTCTTCTGTCAGAAACACTTCCTGCTGTCGCGATATTTTCACCCCAACAAATACAAATTTATCCCAACACTTTCCTCATATCCTCCGGCAGTGGTGCTTCAAAATGCATTGCCTCACCGGTGATCGGATGAATGAATGAAAGTTTCCAGGAATGGAGAGCCTGCCGGTTGATATATTCCATATCAGGATTATAGAGATAATCCCCGACCAGTGGATGTCCGAGATACTGAAGATGTACACGGATCTGATGGGTACGGCCGGTTTCTAAAATAAGGGAGACAAGACTGTGCTGGTTCTGTTCCTTTAATACTTTATAGTGCGTGACAGCATGCTCTCCATGTTCAAAGTCAACTTTTCGCTCAATTATAGAGCTGCCGGTACGGGCAAGAGGTGCATTGATCGTTCCGGAAGCAGGAGAAACTGTCCCCCGGACGATCGCCAGGTACTCTCTGTGGATTTCATGACGGACTGCCATGAAGGAGAGGATACTGGAACTGACAAGATGCTTGGCGATTACAGTCAGCCCTGAAGTATCACGGTCAAGTCGGTTGGTACAGCGGAAAATAAATGGCTTTCCCTGTTCTTTATAATAATACATAAGTGCATTTGCAAGTGAATTTTTATAGTTATTCAGCGAAGGATGAATAGGCATTCCTGCCGGTTTATTTACAACAAGCAGATCATCATCCTCATAAATGATATCCAAAGGCAGTTGAACAGGTGGGATATGTTCGGAGTATTCAGATTCCTGAATATGGACCGTCAGAGTATCGCCGCAGGAAAGTGTACTTCGCATATAAGACCAGATTCCGTTGATCAGAATACTTTCAGGCATTTTCTTAAGCTGAGTCAGATTCTGATAGGAATAGCCTTTATGACGGAGATATTGTTCTACACGTAGTCCGTGTTCTGATTCTGAAATCTGATAAGTAATAGTTCGTTCCATATAAAAAATCCTTTCAAAGAAAACTATTTATTTCAAAAGAAACTATTTAAGAGTTAAAGGCTGATAAAAATAAATCGTATCCATTCAGACACAGATGATATTATAGCGTAATCCGGGGATATTTTCCAGGATTCCGGTAGATTCTTTCGGGTGGAATATGATAAAATGGGGAATAGGCAGCGGAAATATGAAATAGAAAAAGCATAGCAGAAGAAAAGTGCTTTTTATCAGAATCCGAAGAAAAGAGAGGATCATAAATTATGGATATTAATCAGAAACTGACAGAAGAACTTGAGGTGAAAAGGTGGCAGGTGGATGCCGCGGTAAATCTCATTGACGAAGGATATACCATTCCGTTTATTTCACGATACAGAAAAGAAGTGACCGGTTCTCTGAATGATGAGCAGCTCAGAAAGCTGTATGAGCGTTTGATTTATTTGAGAAATCTGGAAGAAAAGAAAGAGCAGGTGCTTTCCAGTATAGAGGAACAGGGGAAGCTGACGGAAGAATTAAAGCAGCAGATTCTTGCGGCAGAGACACTGGTTTCCGTGGAGGATCTGTACCGGCCATACCGACCGAAGCGTCGTACCAGGGCGACCATCGCAAAGGAAAAGGGGTTAGAACCACTGGCAGCAGTTATTATGTTGCAGAAAAGTATGGAACCATTGGAAAAGATCGCAGAAGCGTATATTTCTCAGGAGAAGAGTGTTGTATCAGCGTCAGAGGCTGTTGCAGGGGCGAGAGATATCATTGCCGAGTCCATCTCAGATAACGCAGATTACCGGAGCTGGATCAGAAAGATTACGATGAATAAAGGAAAAGTTATTTCTACAGCAAAAGATCCTGAGGCAGAGTCAGTTTATGAAATGTATTATGAATTTGAAGAACCTGCGGAAAAGCTGGCAGGGCATCGGATTCTTGCATTAAACCGAGGAGAAAAGGAGAAATTTCTGACAGTAAAAGTGCAGGCACCGGAAGAAGAAATCCTGCGTTATCTGGAAAAGAAAGTGATCGTGAACGAAAATCCATATACAACGGAAGTATTAAAAGAGACGGTGGCTGACAGTTATAACCGTCTGATCGCTCCAGCCATCGAGCGTGAGATACGAAGCGAATTGACAGAACGTGCGGAGAATGGAGCGATTGAAGTATTTGGAAAAAATCTGCACCAGCTTCTGATGCAGCCACCGATCGCAGGAAAAGTGGTACTTGGATGGGATCCCGCATTCCGTACAGGATGTAAGCTAGCTGTTGTTGATGAGACCGGAAAGGTGATCGGAACGACGGTTATTTATCCGACGGCTCCTACAACACCGAAGAAGATCCAGGCGAGTAAGGATCTTCTGAAAAAGATTATTCCAAAGTACCATATTTCTCTGATTTCTCTTGGAAATGGAACGGCTTCAAGAGAGTCAGAAGAATTTATTGTAGAATTATTGAAAGAAATTCCTGAAAAGGTACAGTATGTGATCGTAAATGAGGCGGGGGCCTCTGTTTATTCAGCAAGTAAGTTGGCAAGCGAGGAATTTCCGAAGTTTGATGTAGGACAGAGAAGTGCTGCATCGATCGCAAGAAGACTGCAGGATCCGCTGGCTGAACTGGTGAAGATTGATCCGAAAGCAATCGGAGTAGGTCAGTATCAGCATGATATGAATCAGAAGAAGCTCGGTGAATCATTAAATGGTGTGGTTGAGGATTGTGTGAATAAAGTAGGCGTGGATCTGAATACGGCTTCTGCACCGTTGCTTGCATATATTTCAGGAATCAGCAGTGCAATCGCAAAAAATATTGTTGCTTACCGGGAAGAAAATGGAAAGTTTGCCGACAGACGGGAACTTTTAAAAGTACCGAAGCTGGGGCCAAAAGCCTATGAGCAGTGTGCGGGATTCATGAGGATCCAGGGTGGAAAAAATCCGCTGGATGCGACAGCAGTTCATCCTGAATCTTATGAAGCGGCAGAAAAGCTCCTGAAGAAGCAGGGATACAAAGCAGAGGATATCACAAACCATAAATTAACAGGGTTATCATTGACGCTCAGAGATTATAAAAAGCTGGCAGAAGAACTGGAGATCGGAGAGATCACGTTGCGAGATATTGTAAAAGAGCTGGAAAAACCGGCACGTGATCCACGTGATGAAATGCCAAAGCCGATTCTTCGTACCGATGTACTTGAAATGAAAGATCTGAAAGAGGGAATGGTTCTGAAAGGAACAGTAAGAAATGTCATTGATTTCGGTGCATTTGTGGATATCGGAGTCCATCAGGACGGACTGGTGCATATTTCCCAGATTACGGATAAGTTTATAAAACATCCACTGGAGGCTGTCAGCGTGGGTGATATTGTGGATGTAAAGGTAATGAGTGTGGATATGAAGAAAAAAAGGATTCAGTTGACGATGCGGGGAATATAAATTTGTAGTTGTCGGGGTGATACGCTTGTAAATCAGAAAGCTTCTTTGTGGCGAAGCGGACGCGGAAAGCAGGGATATTCCTTCGCGGTGCAGGCCCGCTTTACCTCAGCCCGTTGACCGTTTGTAACTCGAAAGTGGAAATCTTCGTGCAATGGCACTCGATTTACTTTCTCTAACAAACGCTGCAAAGTGTCTTCGGAACGCTCCTGCTAATGCACCTGCTCAGGAACACCCTGCTTTCCGCTGACCATCTCGATAAGAAGTTTTTAGCTCCACAGCGTATTCACTCAACAATGCAAATTTAAAAATAAGAAGAAGAGCCGGAAGGTTATCGACTAAGATATCAAATCCTGCAGTTTGCAGATTGCTTATCCTGGTCAATAGCCATCCGGCTCTTTATTTCTTATTAAAATTTCGTCTTTGTTGGGAGAAACTGTTCTGGCATGAGGGAAAATTTTCTGATTTGAAAAGCCTAATATCCGCCCTTGCTGTTGCGTGAGCAGTGCATTGACAGGGAGCGTTCCGAAGACACTTTGCCCAACTTGTTAAGGAACGTAAACAGGAGTGCCTCTGCACGAGTGTTTCCACGTTCCTGTTACAAGTTGTCAACGGGCTGAGGTAAAGCGGGTCCTGCACTGCGATGCAACAACAAGAGCGGATATGAACGTTTTTTCATCAGATACTTTCTACTGCCGAGATATTTTCACCCCAACAACTACAAATTTACACTACAAAATTCATCTTCTGCTCATCATACTCCACAGAAAATCCTTTTCTTTCAAAGTATGCTTCCACCAATCCGTACATCTCATCATACTTCCCTTCACATGCACAATTTCCAAGTGGTTCGATCCAGAAGGACTGTCTTCCACAGGTGTCTCTGAGATGAATTTTAAAATTCAGACCTTTTTCTTTAAGGATTCCATTCAGTTCAATTACATCATTAAATGATACATAACCCATTTTTTATTTCCTTCTTTCTTATCTGATAAAACAGGTTCCATTCGTTCGAGAGATCATCTCAGCAGCACAGTTCTTTCTTCTCTTTTTATTTTCAGCGTCCTGAGATACTCTTTCTGTTCTGATGTGATCCGGTAACTTTCTATTGCTTTCTGAATTGTTTTATTATGCGTCCACAAATCCATTCTCCTCTCTTCCAAGAAAGGAAGAATCTGCTCATACTGCTTAGCAAGTGCTGTTGCAAAATACCATGCACGCACCATATTCACATAATACTCCTCTGAACGGATTGCAGCAACTTTTTCCGGATACTCAATTTTAAAGTTATCCCCCAGGTAATATTTCATCAGCATATTCACTCCAAAGCGGATCGTATATGGCTGATCCGATTCCATCCATCGATAAACTTCGCTAATATAAAGATCCAGATGGTTTTTCACCGTTTTCACTGCCAGCAGATCACAGGTTGCCCAGTTATCTATATATGGCAAAAACCGTTCCAGTTCTTCCACACATTTCTCATACTCTTTCATCTGCTCAATCAATAACCCATGCAGATTATTTTCTTCGTAGTACTGATGCGGTAAAATTTCAAGAAACTGCTTTGCTTCTTCTTTCTTTCCAAATTTCTTTGCATATGCCCTTAGTGCCGGAGTTCTGATTCCGATCACTTTCTCCTTGTCTACAGAAGGGATCAGTTTTGCATGAAAATCCCTGTATTTCAGATCCTGCAACACAAAAAGTTCTTTTTGGACTGTCTTTCTCACTTCTTCTTTCGTCATCTTATGTCCTGTCCTCTATTTTTGTAGTTCTGCATTGTCTGATAATTCTATTTCAAATTCAGATCATCTATCCATTCTACCTGCTATATATCTGATCCTTATCTTTTATTTCCCATAAGGAAAACCGCAACTACTCCCGGTCCAGTATGACTTCCGATCACAGTACCGATATTATTGATCAGCACTTCCGGATTTCCCAGCTTTTCTTTTACTCTTTCCGCTACATATTCTGCGTCCTCTATGCAGTCTCCATGAGTGATCATCACCATATCATTTTCCCAGCCTTCCGACTGCTCCACCGCCATATCAACAATTTTATTCAGTGATCTTTTTCTTCCCCTCTCTTTTCCGATCACCTGAAGCTTGCCATTCTCATCCATATGTATGATTGGCTTCACCTGCACCAGTGTTCCAAATACAGCAGCCGTCTTGGAAATTCTTCCTCCTCTGTGCAGATGATTCAGATCATCTACCGTAACATTATGGCAGATATGCAGTTTATTGGCTTCTACCCATTCAGCAATCTCTTCCAGAGTCTTTCCCTGATCTTTTAACTGCAACACTTTGTATAAAAGGAGTCCCTCTCCCATGCAGGCACATAACGTATCAATCACTATAATCTTTGCATCCGGATAGTCTTCTGCCAGCTCCTCCGCCGCAATCCGCATACTATTATAAGTTCCGCTCAAGCCAGAGGAAAATGCAAGATGCAGAAGATCCTTTCCTTCTTTCAGAAATGGTTCCATCATCTCTCTTGCTTCCTCAGGATTGATCTGAGAAGTTACCGACATATGCCCTTCTCTTAATTTCTGAAAAAATTCTTTTGCAGACAGTCCTTCCATATCCTGATAAGTCTGTCCGTCAATGGTATATTTTAAAGGAAGAACAGGGACATTCCTCTCTTTCAGCCATTCTTTTGGCAGATCCACCGTACTATTCACCGTAATTACAAATTCTCTCATTTTGCATCCTCCCAGTCTTTCAGGATATTCCTGACTTTTAGATATTCTTAATTTTTTAAAATATAAGTTTCCATAAATCTGTATTTTGGATCAGATCAGATAATCTTCCGCTCCCATCATATCATGTATCTTTCTGCTACGCAAAATTTTTCTGTCTTTTTAACAGGATCTTTTCAATCCTATTTCTGTTCAGTCTGTTTCCGCTTTTTGATCTATTTGGGCAACAAGCCAGAGTCTGTATCTGCTCAACACCCTGGCGACTGCCACAATAATTTAAGAATCCTTCAAAACAGATTTCTCGTAGTTTTATCCATCCCTTTAATTCAACTTTACATTCAGATAACTTCTCCCTGATAAAGTTTTATTGAAGATCAGGAAACAGAGTACCAGAATACATCCTATGATAAATCCCCACAGATTCAGCCAGGCTGTCAGAACCAGTAGCATCAGCCGCATGAACTTTAATGCATAGCCCAGTTCAAAATTAGGCTGGGTATAATTTGCCACTGCCACAAAAGCCATATACAGCATAACTTCTGAATTAAACCAGCCCGATTCTACTGAAAATTCTCCCATAACGATACCTGCGATCACACTGAGCGGTGTACTCAGCATCGTCGGCGTATTCATGGCTGCAAGCCTCAGACCGTCAATCGAAAGTTCCAGCAAGAGAAACTGCCAGATCAGTGGAATATTTACCTGATCCTGCACGACTACAAAGGAAAAGATTGACGGCAGCCATCTCAGATTCTGCATAAACAGCAGATAAAGTGGTGTAAAAAAGACTGTTGCAATCGTAATCAGCGTCCTTGATACCTTCAGATACACACCTGTGATCGTCGGAAAATAATAGTCATTCGCCTCCTCAATCATATCCAGGATCGAGGTTGGCAGAATCAGTGCGGATGGCGAATTATCAACCAGTACCACTACCTTTCCTTCCAGCAGACACGCCGCTGCCGTATCCGGCCGTTCCGTATATTTAAATTTAGGAAAAGGGTTGAACCATTTTCTTTTAAAAAGTGCTTCTGCAAGACTTTGCTGATTCATCCTCAGATCTCCTACCTGTAGACTTTCAATCCGGTTTTTCAGATTTTTCAGAAGCTCCCTGTCCACCCGGTCTGACATATAGCAGACAGCAATATCTGTTCTCGATGCCTGCCCTGCCTCCGTCATCTCCATCACCAGATGTGGATCACGGATTCTTCTTCTCATCAATGCGGTATTAAATACGATCGTCTCTACAAATCCGTCTCTTGATCCCCGCAAAGACTTGTCTTTATCCGGTTCATCCACACTTCTCGCAGGATAGGTCCGGCAATCGATGCAAAGGCAGCCTTCATATCCTTCAATAAAAAGACAGGAAGTCCCCGACAGAACATTTCTCATTACCTGATCAAAGTCTGTCAGAACTTCCACTTCAACATAAGGTACCTCTTTCACCGAAAATGCCTGTGCATCTTCCGGCATATCCTCTTCTGTGACCGACAGGAACGAATCCATCAGCTTCAGCATCGCTTCGTCCTTCACAAATCCGTCAATAAAATAAAAAAAACTCTTTCTCCCGCCGATCTCCATCTCCCGCTTGATGATATCAAAGCTTTCTTTTACGGGAAGCACCTGATCCATATAAGCAATATTTTCTTCAAAAGAACTGCTTATTTTTTTCTCATCTTTTTTTATCATAAATCCGATCCTCTTTTCTTATCTGCATGATTCTCAAGGATTAGATTTACCATTTTTCTTCCAAATATACTACTTTGTCGTACTTCCAAATCCGCCATTTCTGACAGCCGATGCTTCATCATCTACAGTAATACCATACTGTACAAAAATTCCCTGCATAAATCCTTCACCGGCATGCACCGTTACAGTCTTATCTTCGTTGGAGTCATTAGTCAGTTTCGCAAAAATATGACCCTCATTGTCAGAATTATAATAGTCACTGTCAATAATTCCGACGGTATTGTTCAACTGTAATCTGTACTTGAATCCAAGACCGCTTCTCGGATAGCATTTCAGTACCCAGTCCTGCTCCATCCATACACGCACTCCTGTAGGAATCTTGATCGTCTCTCCCGGTGCAAGAACCAGATCCACCGGTGCAAAGAAATCATATCCCGCACTTCCGGCTGTTGCACGCTGCGGCAATTTTAATGTCTCATAAATCTCACGGATCTTTTCTTCGGACCGTTCCTGAAATGTATCTTTCCATGCCGCAGTAAACTGCCCGATACTCACTTTTTCAAATTTTGCAATTCTGTTCATCTGATCTCTCCCTTATTCTTCTTTCCACAGTCAGTCTTTAAAAATTCCCGACTCATCCAGCACCCGGATGATCTCTGCGATCATCTGCTCGTCCACAACCAGTGCCATTCTCACATAACCTTCGCCTTCACTTCCAAATGCACTTCCCGGTGTCACGATCACTCCGGTACGCTCCATCAGTCTGATACAGAAATCGGCTGAAGATTCATATCCCTCCGGGATCTTCGCCCATACGAACATCGTTCCCTGGCTGTCCGGCACATTCCATCCAATCTTTCTGAGACCGCCACATAATGCACGATTTCTTGCCTCGTACTGCTGCCGCTGTTCTTCAATAAAATCATCCGGTCCGGTCAGTGCTGCGATCGCCGCATACTGGATCGGCAGGAAAATGCCATAATCGATCTGAGAGCGGAGTGTACGGAATTTCTCAATGATCTCCCGGTTTCCTACAACGAAAGAAATCCTTGCTCCTGTCAGATTATAAGACTTGGATAAGGAATAAAATTCTACTCCGACTTCTTTCGCCCCTTCAAATGATAAAAAGGATCTGCCCTGCTTTCTTGTATAAATAATATCAGAATACGCATTATCATGAAGTATCACGATCTCGTTCTTTTTTGCAAAATCGATCAGTTTCGGATAAAACTCATCCGGTGCACAGACGCAGACCGGATTCAGCGGATAAGAAACGATCATATATTTTGCACGCTTCAACGTCTCTTCAGGAATATGATCCAAATCCGGCAGATATCCATTTTCTTCTTTGATCGTATAATACTCCAGATTCGCCTTCGCCATGATCCCGCTCATCTCAAACATCGGATATCCTGGATTCGGCACAAGGATCGTATCTCCCGGATTGCAGAACACCATACCAATATGTGCCATACACTCCTGTGATCCGTACACCGACATGATCTCATCGGTCTCTACTCTGACTCCGAATCTCTTTTCATAACGGTACTGAACTGCCTTTAGAAGTTCAGGGAGATCTGCCAGTGCATACTTATAATTCTCAGGATCTTTACAGGCGTCCTGCATTGCTTTCATTACGTGCGGAGCCGGCTTGAAATCCGGTGTCCCCACAGAAAGATTATACACTTTTCTTCCCTCTTTGATCAGTTCCTCTTTTTTTTCATTCAGCGTGGCAAAAATCCCGGTCTTAAATCCATTCACCATCTCCGAAAACTGTATCTTACTCACATTCATTCCTCCCAGGTATTTATTCAATTCACATAGCCATAGGCTTCATTATAACATAATTCAGGGAAGAATAGTCACTTTTTTCTAATTAATTCCTGTCGTGCTTTTCTCCTTTGTCCGGTTGTTCTCAGAAGTATTCTCAGAAATATACCGATACCTCCCACTACAACTGCCACACCACTTAAGAGCAGTCCTGCCTGACTTCCGGCAGACTCATACCAGATCTTCACCTGATGGTTTCCCTCCTGGATGCACACACCGAGAAAAGCAGTATTTACCCTTTCCGGCTGTATCTCTTTTCCATCCACGGTTATGTGAAAGTTTTCATCATAGGGCAAGGATGTGACCAGCCACCCGGAATCATCTGCCTGCACCAGTCCTTCATAGCCATTGCCGGAGCTGCTTTGCGTCAACTGTACCGGATTCTGATACAGACTCCGGTTTCTGTTCTCATCCACAGATCCGGTCAGGCAGGAGATGTCTTCCAGTTCATAATCTCCTGAGCCATAGATAACCGATAGTTCCTTCGTCCCTTCCGGCAGGGCAAATACATAGTGAAATGTATCGTCCCCGGTTGCATAATCTGTGTGAATACTGCTCAGCTTGTTCTTTGTCCCATTTACCGTCACGCTTACATCTTTTCCAGACTGGTTGTTTTTCACCCGGAAAGAAAGAAACAGATATTCCCCTTTCTGTGTCTCCCTCTCCATGAAAATCCTGCCTGCAGCCGCCTTTTTCAAGCGGATCCGGAGTTTCCCGGCTTCCGTGTAACTGACCGTCTTGTCTGAACTTTCTGTTCCAGCAAATGTAACACCACATTCTGAGAGAGAAGCTTCTGCATCCTTTCCTGCGTTTTCCATTCCGGCTTTCTCCTGGCTGCTCTCCTTTTGCTCAGGCACAATGGCATACTCCAGCAGGCCGATCTGTTTCTCCTGCCATGTCAGATTCTGAAATGCTTTCTCCCCCATCGTCTGAGCCGTCAAATAAAACAGAGGTGCCGCCTTCTCCTGACGGTATACCCGCGGCTGACCGCCTGCTGATACTTTCTCTTTCTGATTTTCCGCCTCCCCGGACAAGGAAACTTCTGTCCAGCCTTCCGGACAGTCACCGCCGATCAGATATTTCACACCCATGAACCGAAGGAACAGCGGATTTCTCTGTGCATCCAGCATCAGCCGGTTCCGGGTGGACTTCTCAAGACCGATTGCCTGACGAAACCTTGTATACCATGGGTTTTCTACGGAAGAATAACAGGTGGTGAGATTCTGTCCGGCTGTCAGAATCCGATTCTGATTTGCCTTCTCGTACTCCCTGTCGCCCCGCACTTCCATACGGACAGCATAAGATTCCTCTGACAGGATCGTTTCCGCTGCTATACGCACGCCAGGATCATGAAGTTCCTGGATCAACGCCCTTTCGGTATGGGTATCCCGGGATAGTACTGCAGTTCCTATACTGACTGCCAGTACCATCATCAACGTCAGGATTGCTGTCAGTCCATCCGGTCGATCCAACCACTTACTCTTTACCTGCCTCCCTCTGCTCATAAAAAGGGAACTCAATCCGGTACCAGTAAAAAGCAGACCGACACCGATCATCACCAGATCTAAGACCAAAAGAAGCTGTTCTTCTCCGGAGGATCCAACAGCTCCATAAAGCAGCACAGCCCCAGCCGCGGCAAAACAAGTAAGAAGTTGTTTTCCGGAGAATATCTGATTCTGATCCGACAGCGTTTCGAGAAATGATGCTGTCAGGAAACATACCAACGGCAGGAATGGCAGGAAGGCTTTGCTCCTTGCATACAGCCCGCCATTTAAAAGCCAGGGGAACACTGGCAGGAGAAAGATCACAGCCAGGAGAAGAGCCAGTTTCCACCGTTCTTTTCCGATTTTTCTTCCTCTTATAATCCACATGCAGACCGCCATTACGGCAATGGCCGTCATGCCCAGTCCATAAGGCTTATACAGGTATTTTCCAACCATCACATCCGGGACAAAAAGATCTGCGGCCTGGATGTCTTTCCCACCGCTCCTTCCCCCAGCCAGCGTACACAACACCGGACACAAATAAAAAGCAGACAACACGATCCCGTAAAAAACAGGAAAGAGCTGCCACAGACAATCTTTGAGAAAAAACAGAACGCTCTTAAGCCTGCCCGTTCCTTTTCCGGTGCTTTCTATCTTTGTACCGCACAGGACATAAATTCCAACTGCAGTAAACGCCGCAGGTGCAAAGTAGAAGCTGGTCAGAACTGTACCCATTGCCCCTATAATCAACAAAACCTTACCCTTCGTTTTCCGGCAAGTATCCACCCCGATCAGCATGAGCAGAAGAAAGGGCAGGTAATCCACAAACATAACCTGTGCGTAGGTATGGTACACTACAGCAGAAGAACACATCAAAACCATTGCCCCACAGATGCTGTACGGCTTCTTCAGATGGCGGTTCAGCCAAAAGAAACATAACACTCCGTCTGCCGTATGTGTCAGGATTCCCATGATCTGAAACCACACTTCCATGGAAAGAAAAGGGAACGCATATGACAAAAGAACCAACGGGCTGTAAAGCCCGTAGTAAGCAAAATTGTAAATATTCTGCCCTCCGCCCAGTTCCGATGCAAACTGAGGGAAAAATTCATGGGTACTGTAAAAACGCTGTCGGAAATATTCAGCCAGCACTGTGTGCTGACTGATCCAGTCAATCTGCGATCCTGCGATGGTATGTGACGTATTCTGTAGAAGGAACAGAATCCCCGCAGTCAGCGGAAATATCAGGATACCGTATTTTTCCGCAAACAGCATGGGCTTTTTTATTTTCCATTCCCTATCCTTCATTCTCTGTTTCCTCCTCATCCGTCTCTTTTAGCAGATAGACCGGCCGATTCTTCACCTCCAGATAAATCCGGGCCAGATATTGCCCCAGAATCCCCACGCACAGAAGCTGCACACCACTGATCAGAAGCATAGCACACATCAGAGTAGTCCAGCCCTGCACCGGGTCGTGCCAGATCAGATACCTGACAACCAAAAACAGGATTGTCAGGAACGCAGCCCCGCAGAAAAAAATTCCACCGTAGGAAGACAGGGACAAAGGCAATGTGGAAAATCCCAGGATACCGTCCAGCGAATACCGGAGCAGTTTCCCGAATGACCATTTCGTTTCCCCTGCCGCCCGTTCTACATTGTGGTAAGAAAGCCATTTTGTCCGAAATCCTACCCAGCTGAACAATCCCTTGGAAAAACGGTTGTATTCACCCATCTTTAACACAGCATCTCTCATCTTCCGGGTCATCAGCCGGTAATCTCTGGCACCTTCCACAAATTCAATCTTAGAGATCTTGTTGATTACCTTATAAAACATGGCTGAGAAAAATGACCGGATCCGTCTTTCTCCTGCCCGGTCTGTCCTCCTTGCTGCCACACAGTCATACTCACCAGTCTCCAACGTCCGGTACATTTCCCCAAGGAACTTTGGCGGATCCTGCAGATCCACATCCATCAGCCCTACATAATCCCCTTTTGCATGGGTGAGTCCTGCATAAATAGCGGCTTCTTTCCCGAAGTTTCGCGTAAAAGAAAGATACCGGCATCTTCTATCCTTTTTCTTCAGTTCCTTCAACACCTTAAGAGTCCGGTCATCGGAGCCGTCATCCACGAACAGAAGCTCGTATTCTGCATTTTCCAGACTGTCCAACACTTCTGTCACGGTTCTGTAAAAAATCGGGATAACTTCCTGCTCATTCAGGCAGGGAACAATGATACTGATCAGTTTCATAAGATCTACACTTCCTTTTCTCTGTTTCTGATGTACAGTGTACGGGATGGTTTTAAACAATTCCGTAAAGATTTGTTAAACTTTTCTTAAATAATCCGAGATTATTCCTAAAATCCAAATACGGTTTTCAATATAACTTCTTCTGCACCGGATTCATATCCTGACTTTTTCAGAGAATAACAGATGGCCTGGTTCAGATCATGATCGTCCTCTACGACTAATATATTCTGCATGTCCTTTCTCATCTCCTTTTCCTGTAAAGCTCACATTGAAACTCTATAAACCACGGTTTACATTCATCATAATCTCCACAGTATCTCTCCATAGTTTACCATAAATCATTCCCTATAACAGAGTAACCGGAAAGTATCTCAATTTTGTGATTTTAGCTGAAAACGCCAGGCACCGGAATCCCCTGAAAACCTCAAAATTTTCCATTCCAGATGCCTGACATTTTTTCTTATAAAAATTTTTTTCTTCCTGTTCCGAAACAAATTATAGGTTTCTGATTTTTTTAACATTTCTATTCATCAAATGCCTGCCCAAATGCTTATACATAAATGCTTTAACTGCTGACATTTCCTGATGATGTACTTGAAGTAAATCGTCGGGTGAATCATATATTCCGAAATCCTGAGTAATTCCCTCACTTTGGATATATGTATTATTTCGGTTAAAGTCAATGGTCGGATTTTGAAAATCCTTAATCGCTACGCCGTATCCACAAAAAGTACCTGTGCATTTTTTGTTCTTATTTTGCAGTTTTCTCAAATACATAATATCAAGAATATATCCTTCTAATTCATACCATTGGTTTTCGTGATAAACCTCAACCCAGCTATGAAATACTTTTTGTGGTGCATTTTTATATACAATCCCTGTCATTGCACCCTTTTGCAGCTTTTTATCAATCATAAATCCATGAATCCTGCAAGGAATATTGCACGCTCTCAGCAATGCCATAAACAACGTTCCTTTTGTGTTGCACTGACCAAAACCGTCAGCCAGAACTTTTGATGCAGGAAGACTGTCATCTATATTGTATCCGAACAATATTTCATCTCTTACGAAATTGTATATGTCTCTGATGCACTCAAATTCATCCAGCTCATTCCATTTTCTCTCTTTAATCAACTTCTGTATTTTTTCATTTGAATAATCCAGCATCGTCGTTTCTTTCAAATATTTTTCCATATTTTTCATTTCCACCTGCCTTTGGCAATTCATATAACGTTAAGAGCAATAATCATTTTTTATTCTACAATATATTTATGGTTAATATCCCTTACAGCCAGTAAGGAATTATCCATCTTGTTGCTTAAGCTGTTAGAATGTAGGTAACAATTGGATATCTTGCTTTTTCTTGGACTTCGCGTCCGTTAATTTATTTTATGTTTCCCCCACTTCTTTCCAAATTGTTTTGATGATATATTGTATTCAGATGGAGTCTCTTTCCCACCTCCATCACCTTTACTACCTTCCGATTTCTGGATCCGTACATCAAACATATTCGTCAGTGCGGATCCTGAGATTGCCAATCCGGTGCCTGCAATCGCAATTCCCGATGCAGCAGCCGGAACACTGACCGCTGTACTCACACCGCCTGTCAATATCTCACTTCCGCAACCCAACAATGCTAAAATTATCCCTGCCGCTGTCGCAGCCATCCCAACTCCAAATTTGAGGCTATCTTTCCATGTTCCAGTGTAACGGATACTGATATTCGGCAGTTTCTCTTTCAATCGTTGTAATTCCATCTTAGTTACAACCATCGCACTCATTCCTGCTATCATCGTTGCTTGTTTTCTAAATCTTCTATTAGTGGATTTTTCATTAATAATTTTCAACAACCTTTTCATTCTTGCTAATGAAAAGGTTCATCTAACTATCCCATGCTATTCCAACTCATATTCATATATTGGATTAATTAAAGATAAAACAAATACTATAGCATTATTATATCCTGACATTCTTTCTTGCTCATTGTCTCCTAGATTATGTTCATTGTCTAATTTCTCCGAAACTTTTTTTAAAATACATAAATATTTTTCAACAAACGCATCAATTGTTAACAACTCAATATCAGTTAATATTTCGCTATATGCTTCTATTTCACCCTTATTAACATACATATATTCCTTTTTATCAAAAATATTATTATTTTCTATAAAATCGATTCTAGAATAAATAATATCTCTAATTGTAATATTTTTTGTCATAGTATTTTTCATTTAATCCCCTATTCTATTCAAATTTCCATCATAAGTTCCAAGTCTTGTACTTTTACTATTTAATTCTTGTGGAGATTTTCCCATTTTCCATCCCCCGCCGTTATGCGGTCCACTTCCATCGGCACTTCCGATATCTTGACTTATATATGTTTTTGTCTTTTTATTGTAATAAATTGGTTCTCCATTTTTTGCTCTGTAGTTTGTTTTTTCATACCCCAACTTCTTAGCAGCTTGTTGTGATTGCTTCGAAGTCATTCTATGCCATTCAGAATTTGTACCCTCCTTATTCAATGCCTCTGATGTGTCACTACCATTCTTCCCGGATTCACTGCCTTTACTGCTTTCTGATTTCTGAATCCGTACATCAAACATATTCCTTAAAGCATCAAGTGATATAGCTAAACCTGAACCTGCAATACCAATTCCTTCTGCCGCAGCCGGAATACTGATTGCACTGGATGAACCAACGCTTGCTATTTCACTTCCACCACCCGCTAATGTTAAGAGCGGTCCTCCGCCCGTCGTAACTATACCAAGTCCCAACTGCAAACTGTCTTTCCACGTTCTTGTATAATCAATACTGATATTGATATTAGGAAGTTTCTTTTTTAACTGCTCTAATTTCATCTTGCCTATGGTTATTGCACTTATCCCGATCGCAATATTAGCAGCCTTGACAGACTTAACTGCATCTTTCTTTATACGACTTGCCGTAGTACAAAATTTTCTTACGGTTTTCTCTATTGCCTTTGTCCAGGAATTTCTGATATTTCCAGATTCTTTCATTTTTGAACTAAACCAGTTATACCTGGACTGTCCAAAGCTTTTCGCCCGTTCATAGGTCGATGGCCGATAAAAATTACTTTTACTGCTTCCTCTGCTGGATGATGAATATTTTCTGTTTCCAGCGTTACTTCCTCCACTTGAATACCTTCCCCCTGATGAAGATTTTCCGGATTTGTTTTTTTCTGATGAGCCACTACTGGAGACTACATTTGTAAGTGTCTTTTTTGCATTTTGATAGGTATTGGATACCCTGTTTTTTGCCTTATTATAAGTGTTTTTCACCCATGTTTTGGCTTTATTATAGGTATTTTTTACCGTAGTTGCAACTTTCTTTGCAGCTGATTTTATCTTACTTAAGATTCCATGTCCGCTCGAATCAGTATAATTCACCGGATTATTTTCTGTATAAGTATATAAATTCTAACTGAGTGGCTCCAACAGATTTCCAGGATTGCTGTCCTGTGACAGGAAGATTCCTTCCTCTGGATCATACTATCTCGCTCTCAGGTACTGATTTCCGGTCGATGCATCGGTATATTCTGCATTGTAAGTATACGGATTCTTAGTTTCTGTATTTCCACTTACGAAGACATTGCCAAATGCATCATAGCTGTTCGTAATGCCGTCCGGGTTCACCACGATCCCCTCTTCTTCTGCCCTTAGGCACACAAATATAAAAACTGGAGAGTATCTGTTATTTTTCGACCATTCTCCAGTTTTTAATTATTCAAAATCCAAGAGCCCTCTTCACATCTGATTGACAGATCCTTTTGAACTAAAAATTAAAACAGCTAAAAGCTATTAAAACGACTTAAAAATATATTCTAACACCAATGATATTATCTGTATCGAGACATTCTAACGGTTCTACCTCTCCAGGTTGCATCTGTTTCATAACTCACTTTATAACAGGATAAAAATGATACCCGCCAACTTGTATCCGCATCATTATAAATCCACATGCTTACCTCATCTCCCAAAAAATTAATTTGGAAATCAAGAATTTTTATATCCCAATATTCAGTTTTATCAATCTTTTCCTGTAAACTCTCGATTTTTTCCATAAGCATCTTCCTTACCATACATTAATTCTGGATACTTCGAACTGAATACACATCCCTAATCATCACATTTCTCCTTAATCATTAATTCCATAAGCATCATGAAATAACGCTAATTCAACTGTCATTTGTTTCCCCAATATACTATTTGGCAACATTTCTAAAGAGCCTACAACCTCATCCAGTTCATTGAACTCTATTTTTTCCATTTTATTTTTCTCCAAAATCCGAGTTATTTGCTCTTCCATCTTATATTGCGTCTTTGTATATGGTTCGCCCCCAAAGCCGTCTAATACCGGGGTCATCCTGTTCGGATCCTTATTTTCTACACAAAACTCATGTTGAAGATAAAACATATCTGCAAGTTTACTGATTTTTAATATTGTCTGATAATGAACGCAATAGATATCCTGTTCATAATCTTCAAAAACAAATCTCATATCTACCGTTGGTGAATGTATCGCCGACTCCAAATAAAGTTTACTGCAAACAGTATTCGCCAATAGCTGTAACTCTTCTATAAATTTATATTCTTTTTTACAACTTCTCTTAAAATAATTAAAATCTTTATTTACATATATCTGTTCGATACATTTTTGAATTTTTCCATTCACAAAGCACTACCTCCTTATATCATGTCTTCCTGAAGTATCCATCTCTTTTGTAGGGTTAAAATCAAAATCAACTTCTCCCAAATGCTGACCTCTTTTATTCAAATGCTCAAACCTTCCATGTTGAGTATCGACACTATAATATTCTCCAGTTTTTGTATCTTTATAAATATCTCTTGACGGTCTTTTCCATTCCCTTTGTCCAGGAATTCCAGATGTTTCCGGCTTCTTTCAGTTTGGAATTAAACCAGTTATAGGATGACTGTCCGAAGCTCTTCGCCCGTTCATAAGCCGACAGCTAATAGAAACTGTTTCCACCGTTTCCACCGCCTCCGCCACTTAACTGCTGATATTTAAAACAAGACAGTAAACTGCCCCTCAATTTACTGCCTTCTGGGATAAAAAATATCATTTTATATCTTGACTTTTAATAGTTAGTCTTTCATATATTTATGAAAAGAGCCTTGCATATTTTTAGACTATCATACGCAAACGAGAGATTTCGTTCAAAAATCTCTCGTTATTTCAGCAAAATTTAAAACACGATGGAATTTACTCTTGCACTGGAATTTACTTTTTCAAGTCACCCCCCCCTCCAAATATACAGATTCTTCTCAATCGAGCTAGCAATTGATGATTTAGCATTTATATACAAAAATCCATTCGATAGGTGCTGTTAATTCATCCCACCCATCTACATCTTCTAATTCAAAACAAATTCCAGCTATACCGGGGATTATATATACATCACCATCGTTTTCATATCTGCCAAATATTTTTTTTATATCCAACATAGTCGTTCCTATACGAACAGAGTTATATGTACCGAAAAAACCTTTTGTAACCCCTATTTGTTCCAATTCATTATTAACTCCAAACCATAATTTAAAATTATCAAAAGAATATATGCAAAATCCATCTCCTCTTTCCCAAACTTTATAATCTTCTAACCTAGGAAGTATCTCCTCTTTCGTGGAACCAAGTAAATATTTACCAATTCTTATTCCCGGTTCAATTTCTCCATAAATAATTCTCATTATTGCATCCTCTCTACTACAATATATTTATGGTTAATATCCCTTACAGCCAGTAAGGAATTATCCATCTTGTTGCTTAAGCTGTATAATGATGGAGCAATCGGTATATCGAATACTTTCTTGGACTCCGCGTCCGTAATTAAGACTGATAACCAGCTCCTCATTCGCAGCGTTCGTTTTATGCAGGTTGAATCGCCATAGGTGCATTCGCGTCACACCACAGTAGATTGAATAGGCAATGAGTAAAACTGGTATTTATCCATTGCAATAATCTTAAGGAGTGACAATTTATGAACGCAGTAGGTATCGATGTTTCAAAAGGTAAGAGTATGATTGCTATCATGCGACCATTCGGTGAAATTGTTTCCACACCTTTTGAAATCAAACACACGGCCAGTGACATCCGTTCACTTGTAGAACTAATCAATTCTGTTGAAGGTGAGTCCCGAATCGTAATGGAGCACACAGGACGTTATTATGAAGTCCTCGCTCATCAGCTTTCAGAGGCAAATCTTTTCGTCAGTGCCATTAACCCAAAACTTATCAAAGACTTTGATAATGATTCTCTTCGTAAAGTGAAATCTGATAAAGCAGATGCTGTTAAGATTGCCCGATATACTCTTGACAAATGGCAAAATCTTAAACAGTATAATGTTATGGATGAATTACGCAATCAGCTCAAAACCATGAACCGTCAGTTCGGCTTTTACATGAAACACAAGACGGCTATGAAAAATAATCTTATCGGCATCCTTGACCAAACCTATCCTG
>OLPW01001913.1_pt1 | contig 19765 bp, 11 predicted proteins | sample 1672161 | NCBI WGS metagenome assembly OLPW01 (sample SAMEA3136654, study PRJEB25190) | human gut metagenome
GGCAGGGGCACGCAATGCGTTCGCATCGGTATCGAACCAGACTTTCGATCCATTCACACGTACAGCGCCATTCCACTGGTAGATCAGTGAATCGGAGGATTGTGTTTGTGGCATCTTTCGATAGTTCGTCCAATGGTTCGGCGGTACTACAGCAGTTTCCAGCACTCGCCCGTCGTTCACGGAACCCTTGTAGGCGGGTGTTTCGGTGTAGGTCGCGTCCACTGACGCATAGGGGGCCACGTTGCGTGAGGGTTGCAACCGTTCGGCTTTGGTCGGATGCGAAACGGCGTTTATGCGCCCGCCATTCCACGTCACTTCATCGATGCAGACTGCACGGCGGAAGTCAGTACCACCAGTCTTGTCTCCAGTGTGGTAGGTGACCCACCATTTGCCGCCGAATCGTTGAATCGACGGATGCATGGTGGTGGACGATCCCGATTCGACGATTACGCCTTGGTACGTCCACGGCCCAAGAGGGCTTGCCGACGTGGAGTATTGCACGCACGCCTGATAGTTGGATTCCACGCAGGTCGCCACTCCCGACCCGGGTTTGCCACCGTCGTACACGTTGTAGTAGGTGTCTCCTTCACGGAACACCCATGCCGCCTCAAAGAAGCCTTTGGGCCCGTTGGCATAAGCGCCGCCGTTGTTGCCCAAGGTCAGCGACGCGTTCACTTGGTTCGCATAGTCGCTGCCAAGCACGTCTTTGCTGGCATCGTAGTCGGGTATGTTGGCGAGCGCGTCGGCGTCACGCATATTGTAGATTTTCGGCGCTCCGTCCGCCGTTCCGTCCATGGTTTCCACGGCAACATATGAGGTGCGGCCAGTGTTGGCGTCCCGCTGCATTTTTACGGCGAGTTCGCTGTTGAAGGTGCCGAAGTGCAGATATCCGGTACCGTCATTGTCCACGAAGAATGCGGGATCGATGGTTTCGATTTGCGTCTGCGTGGTAGTCAGCAACGGCGCTCCGATGGCGTCGCCCCATGGTCCGAGGGGGCTTTTTGATTTGGCCACGCCGATGGAGAACGGGTCGGCTCCCGCGGCTGCGTTCTTGTCTTTGACTGGAACGTAGTAGTAAAACCAGTCGTCGGCCGTGTCTGCGGTGCCAGCATCGTCGACTACTACTTGTCCTGCGTAGGCTCCGTCGCCGGTTGCCCAGTCGAACAGGTCGGCTTTGGCGATGGTCTTGTAGTGCGTCCATTTGCCGGATTCCGGATTGTCGGTTACGTAGACGCCCCAGTCTTTCATATTGAAGGACCCGTAGGTTGGTTCGGCCTCGTCGTGTCCTGTGAATACGAAGAGTTTGCCATCGTATTCAAGGGTGGATGCGTCTGCGGAATAGTAGTTTTGCGACAGGTCGTTGGGGGTATTGGTTCCTTCGTTCTGCCCGATGGGGTTGCGAAGGGTTGCCGGCAACGCACTGTTGTCGATTTGTGTGACGGTGACGTCGGGATTGCCGACCGGCAGATCGTTGTAGGCGTGTCCGGCGACGCTGGGCGCGGTACTTGCGTCGGCCGCGTTGGCTGTCTGCATGGTTGCGATTGCTCCCGTGCATAAGGTGGCTGCGGCTGCGATGCCTGCCACCAGCGTCTTCATCGACGCATGTGAGATGTGCGAAAAGCTCATGAATATTCCTGTTTTCACGATTGGATATTGAAAAGTCCTCTTACGGATTGCTTAGGTTACGTTGGTATTCCTCGTGCGATCCGTAAGAGGACTTGAGCAATTGCTAGCGCTAGTCGCGGTTGCGGCGCGTCAGCATGATGGCGGCTCCCGTCAGCAGGACGATCATTCCTACGACGGCGATGCCGATGACATTGCTGCCGGTGCTGCTGATTGCGGCACTGACTTCAGACTTGGAAACCGGCTTGTTTCCAGGCTTGGCATTCGGCTTGGGGTCGGTCTTGTCGTCGTCCGGCTTCGGTGCTGGCTTGAGTTCAAGTCCGGCGATGGCCTCGGTCAGCTGCTTGACTGCGGCATCCGCATCAGCTTGGGTGGCGTTCTCATCGTTCAGCACCTTGGAGGCGGCATCCACTGCTTCAGCCAACTTCTTGGCGCTGGCTTCGGTGTAGAGGTCACCGCTGACGCCCTGTGCCTGGTCAAGAACCGTCTTCAACTCAGTGGTGTCGGCTTTCTTCACCAGTGTCTGCTGGGCTTCTTCAAGCTGCTTGATGGCCGCATCCACCTGATCCTGGGTGGCGCTCTCGTCCGCATACACCTTTTGAGCGTTACCCATGGCTTCGGAGAATGCCTTCCAGCTGTTCGGCGTGAAATTAGCTTGTTGCACGGAACCGGCTGCGTTGATGGCGGATTCGAGCCTGCTCTTGTCCACGCTTGGTTCCGGATCAGGGGTTGGATCCGGGTCAGGAGTCGGTTCCGGATCAGGAGTGCTTTCCGCAGCATGCACGCCCCACTCGGCAACCGCCAGACCGAAGGTGACGCCCTCGGCGGTCGGCGGATCAAGCACCAAGCGCAACGACGTGGTCTTCACCGGAGTGAACGTGGCCACGCTCCAGCCTTGAGCATCGTCAGAGGCACGTGAGGCCGGGGAATTACGCACGGTGGAGTATTGCGCATTCTCCACATCCTTCCATATACCATCAGAAGCCAAGTACTGAATCTTCCAGCTGTCCGGAACATCCAAACCACCCTTGGCATCATTACGCTCCGCGAAGTTGGCCCAGAACTGCACACGGCTGGAATCGACGGTGGCTCCCTTGCTCCAGGTGTACTGCGCGTACATGCCAGCGGAAGCTTGACCCCAGCTGCCCCACACGCGGCCATTCACATCGGCGTCATCATCAGACGGCCACGTATCGTCAACCAGCACACCATCGTTGAGCTTGCCGGAAGCCGGAGACCAGCTCGCCTCGGCACTCACCGTGGTGTCAATGGCCCTGCCTTCAATCCAACCAGTCAACGGAGTATCGGGCTCCGGCTTGGGATCCGGCGTCGGCTCAGGATCAGGATCGGCACCACCATTCGGATCGGCGACCACATGCACTGTAATCTTGGCCTGCGAGCTTGAACCCTCAGCCGTGCCGGACACCTCATAATCGCCGATGGTGTCCAACTTGACGCCGGCAACACTTGCCTCATCCCACATAACCGTGCGATCGTCAAGCATGCCGTTGGGGAATCGCACCGGAACCACAGACGGCAAAGCCACCGACTTGGAATTCTGGTACACCGTCTGTTCGATCGGCTGAGCCGCACCAGCAGTCTGAGACTGCGCGTCGGAACGCACGCCAATAGTGGCCTTGGTTCCAGCGAGCGCGCCAATAACCGTTCCGGAAACCGCAAACTCGCTATCGGAAGCAAGCTGATCGTCAGTGATGGCATCCCACGCAACACTCAAGTCACGACGGGAACCGTCCGTATAGCTGGCACTCACCGTCTTCGGCAGATTCACATCGGCAGCCTTGCTGCCAGTCTGCACCATACGATTCACGCCATCCACGCTCACCGGATCAAGCGCATACGCCTCAAATTCGGTAGCACCAACAATGGCACCCTTCGGGAACAGCACACGCAACTTGTTCGTCTCCACCGTTTCGGCAAAACGAACCTCATTGCCTTCACCCTGCATCGTGGTATAAGACTGGCCGGCGGCAAGCTTCACATCCTGCCAATCGCCATTCTCATCCGCATACTGCAACTTCCACGACTTGACCATCGGCACACCGCCACCGTCAGTCCAGAAGAACAGCTTCGCCTTCTTCAACGGAACAGTGCCATCCCAGGCAAGCTGCAGCCACGGCTCGGTACCGGTATTGTCACCCCAATTATTCCAGGTCTCATTCGGAGTATTGGTATACAACACCTGACCGTCGATAACCTTCTTGGCATTGTCCTTCGCCTGATATGGATTGGTAAAGCTGGCGCTCGCAGTGGACTGTGAAGCCACATTCACCGTGCCGTCGGAAGGAATGCCGTGAACGGTGACTTCCTTGAAACCGGTCTTCTCACCGTCGAATGCGGTGAGTTTGAGCACATAGTCACCCTCACGGTTGAACGTGACCGTAGTGTTGGCAGCGGTTGCGTCGACGAACTTCGCTTCGCCGTTTTCAGGGCCAGACACCTGCTCCCATGTGGTGGTGAGCGTGTCAGACGGCAGGCCGTCGTCCTTCACCGTGCCCACCAGCTGCGCACCGGACGAGGTGCTGCTGGCAATGTAGGCGTCAACGCTTGGCGCCTGGTTCGTAGGTTCGCCTTCCGGCACAATGTCGGTTTCGTAGGCCTGAATCTCCTTCAAGCCAATGGCCTGACCTGCTTGCGGAGTGAAGGTGGCACGAATGGCTTTGGCCACGACCTTGGAGAACTGCACGCGGTTGTAGTTGGCTCCCGCGTAAGTAGGCGTACGCACCTGGTTCGGCAGGACATGCCATGCGCCGGCCTCATCCTGATATTCAAGCGTGTACACCGACGGCTCACTGTAGCCGGCAATCGTCTGGCTGGACGAGGTCTGGTAGAAGTACAAACGCACGTCGTCGATGTTCTGCACGCCATTCTTGAACGTTACGGTCAGCGAATCCTTGGCGTTCTTGGATCCCTTGGTGCCCCAGAAGGATTCCATCACGTTCTTGCCGTCCACTGCATTGGTTGCCGGGTATCCCTTGGTTTCGTAAGTGGCTTCCACATCGGCGTCCTTGGCCACGTTGGCCTGGCTCTTGGACGCTTCGTCCACGTTCTGTCCGGACTGCGCGAAGATCTGCGTAACCCTGCTGTTCGATGCGTAGGTCACTTCGTTGGCGTTCGGCATGGTGGCGGTGGTCGCGCCGGTGATCACCGCTCCGGAATCATCGGCAACCTCAACGGTTCCACTGGCCGGATCGTAGATGAGGTGGGCGAGCTTATCGGAGGTGAACACGGCGTTGCCGTCCACATACAGGGTGTATCCCTTCGGAGCGTTGTAGGTGCCGTCGTTGTTCCATACGATCGACAGATCCTGCCCGTGGTAGCTCAGGTTGTTGACGGTGAAGTGGTTCCAACCGGGAATCTCGATCGGATTGAGTTCAATCTTGTTGTCTTCACGCGGAACCATACCTGCCACGTCTTCCACAATCGTCCAGTTGGTGGTGCCAAGCTGGGTGTGGTGAATCCAGGAACGGTAGGTGATCTTTCCACCGTTCTTGCTGGCGTCGGCGTTCTTCTCCGGAATCGTGCTTCCTGCGGAATTATTATCCATATTCCAGAATTCGTTCTGGTCCGGATACTGGTTGTCGCCTCCCTGATAATGCGAGAACGCCACCCAATACAGCAGTTTCTTGAACGATTCGTTCGTGATATATCCGTTGTCTGCAGCATTATAATCACGGATTCCCGCAGAATAGATTTGCAGCAGCGGAGTTGCATTGATAATGGAGAAATTGTTTGATCCTGGGAAATTCAGCGCCTTCTTATCTGCCTGATTCGCGGTGAAGAACGGGAAAATCGGGAATTCGTCGGCATCTTCGAACAAGCGCAACGCACTATCGTAATCATCATTGCCGATCGGCATCAGACCTTCGGAATACGGATAGTAGTTGTTGAGTTCCTTGTATTTCGCGAATTGACCGTCGTTCAGCCACTTGTGCAGCAGCAGTTTGCTGTCGGAATCCCACAGGTTGTCGAGCACATCCTGCTTGATGGCGTCGGCGATCTGCTGCATTTCAGCGGCTTTTTCGGTGTCTCCGGCAGCCTTGTATGCTTGCGCGGCGGCATTGGCGTTGGCCCACATGTTGGCGGAACCGTCGGCACGGTCCATACGCTGGCCGGAACGACCGGGTTCGGAGAACGACACCGCGTCGGCATCGTTGCCGGTCATGGACCACCACGACCAGTCGATCAGCTTGTTGCCGTTGCTATTCTGGTTGTCGTTGCTGTCTGGCTCGCTTTGCGAATTGAGCAGACCTTTGACATCTTCGGAACCGTAATCACCCAACGCTTCAGCCAATGATGACGGGCCGCCGTGCACCTTGTAGGAGTCCCAACCGGCCTTGGTGATGTACTGCGTGTAGCTGTGGTTCCAATTGGCTGGATCGCCCGGATTGTCGTGGTAGTAGTAATACCCGGACTGGCCTTTCTTGGCTGTCTGCCCGGCCGACACCCAAGTGCCGTACGAGTATTCGGCGTTACGGAACCACTTGGTGTCGTTGATGAACATGCCGGATGTCAGCACGATCTGGTTGTTGTATCCGAGCACGCCTTCGATGGAGGTCGGATACTGGAACGTATTGCCCGGCATATTGGCATCCAACATGTTGAAACGGCTCAGCCACCAGCGGTAGAACACGGTTTTGTCGATATTGTGTTCCTGGGTTTCCACGTAAGGAATGTTATCGACCCACCACTGGTTGTAGGTGGTCACGGAATCCTTGTAGGAAGCGGCCGGATCGGTGAGATCGCCGTTGAATCGGGCTTCGTATTCCGCGGTGGAGTCCGGCAACTCGTTGGCGATCAGGCCAAGCTGCAGCTTGGTGGTTTGCGGCACGTTCGCTTCCAAGGTGAGGGTGGAAGCGAGTTTGCCGTCCTTTACGGTGAAACCGTTGCCGGAGAACCGTGGATAGATGGTGGTCAGATCGTTCTTCACATTGAAGCGACCGGTCAGTTCAGTGTCGCCGTCATTGCCGTCTTGTGCGAATGGCGAGGCTGCTGTCAGCGTTACGTCACCGCCGGTGGTGCTGGTGATGGTGAAATTCGCGACCATCACATTGGTGTAGGTGATGTACTTGACTTCGGTGACGGTAATGGTCTTGTCGCCGTTGGTGAATTCCGTGGTGAAGTAGCTTGGCGTCTGCTTGCGCTTGTCGGTGTTCTCGCGCAGGGTCTGCTTGGAACCGCCAATGCTTACCTCAACGGTAAAGCCGTCGTTGCCGGTCTGATCCCAGTATGCGACATCTCCTACGAAACCAAGTGCTTCCGGCGTATGCGTGTACATGAATGCGGCACGGCCACGTGAGAACAGGTATTCGTTCTTGTCTGCGCCCGCATAGTTGTAGTCGCCAGCATCGTTGGTGCCGGTACCGTTTGGTGCGGTGCCTGTGCGCGTCAGCATCTTGTCGATCCAGAAGTCGTGTGCGGTGTCGGTTCCGGCACCGTTGGCAACATCCGCATCGAACACCTGCTTGAGGTAGCTTGTCGAGGGATCGAAAGCGACGCCGGTGCCCGGAATCGGGTCGGCGGCCCCCTTGAAACTCGGATACCCCATGGCAGAGTTCGGATTGGCCAGCGCGTCATTGGCGTATGCGGTCGTCACACCGCCAGACAACAGTGTGGCCACTGCCGCCAGCACGCCCAATGACGTGACAATCCCTTTCTTCCTTGTTGATGGTGTCATCAATTCCTCCTACATGGACCATCGTTGGCCCTTGGTTGCCAAGGCTCGTTCCCTGGCATCCAACTTTCTTTCTGTAGGAATGAGAGTCGTGCGATGGACATGAGATTGGAGCGTCCACCGACATTTCAAGAATACATGACGCGAATACGGTTTCGCAAATTTTCTTTCAGTTTTCTCCAATGCTTTTCTAAGTGAACTGCCATACGATGGCTTTTATGCGAAAAGGAAAGTTTTCGCATTTTCCCGTCTTATACTAGGGGCTATGACAAAACCGGCCACCCCATAAGGGGCAGCCGGTCTCTCATTCCAGTCAGCGCGGCGCATTCGGCTCCAATCGATCACGCCGCGCTCACCCGCTTCCCGGCACCATGGCACTCATAGCGCCGGGTAGCAAGTCTTTCTTTTGTTTAGCTGCGCAACCACACGTTCATTTGGCCGAGTTCGCGGTTGGCCCATGCGTAGTAGGGCACCAGCTTGAGCGACGTCCGCTCATCTGAGGCGTCACGCTGAGCGGACATGTACAACGGGGCGTCCACGGCATCCGCAGCCTCACGAACGGCAGGCAACGTCACCGCGTCAACACCTCCAAGCAAATCACTCTCGAAAGTAACCGTGGCATCCGCAGCATCCACGCCATCAGCAAGACGGTACGTCCACAGATCGCCGGCATTATCGGCTTGCTCCGCGCAATAGACGAGCGGACCGCGCATCACCGCAACACGACCTGCATCGCAACGCACATGAGAGTTGGCACGCACCAATCGCACTGCCATATCAAGATCCAGCACCACATGCAATGCAGTTCCCGGAGCAACTGCGAAATATACGAAACCGTTTTCCGGAGCCGTCTTCACAGCAACACCATCGCATGTCAGCGCATAGGAATCAGCCGACCATGTGGGAATACGCACGCCGAAACGTACCGAATCAGCCGCCTCAGCGGGCAATTCCACCATGTACTCAATATGACCGTTCCACGGAAAATCGGAACGCTGCTCCACATGCAACCCGGAATCAAAACTTGCCTGATTCGCAATGAACTGGTGAGCGAGCACCGTGCGACCGCCGTCACGTTCGGTATACACATAACGGTCCACCGACGCGATCAATCGCGCGACATTAGCTGGGCAGCATGCGCAGCCAAACCAATCGACACGATGCGAAAGCACATGATGCCGATCCGGATTGTCCAAACCGTCCGGCGAAGTCTCCAACGCATTCACATAGTAATACTGCTTGCCATCAAGGCTGATGCCCGCGATGGCACCATTGAACAGCTCACGCTCAAGCACGTCGGCATATTCACCATTCGGTTCCAACAGAAGCATTTGGCGGGCAAACATGCTCATCGCCACAGAAGCGCACGTTTCGCCATACATGGTGTCGTTCGGCAGATCGTAATCGTACGTGAACGACTCCCCCACATGTGTGGAACCGATCGCACCCGTTACATACATGCGTTTCGACACGATGTTGTTCCAAAAACGATGCGCCGCATCCAGCAAGCCCTGATCGCCGGTAATACGCGCCACATGTGCGATTCCAGTGCATAAATAGGCCACGCGCACAGCATGGCCGTCAGCGGTCTGCTGCTCGCGCACCGGCTGCGCGGCTTGGAAGTACGTGGGCTTGTAGAATCCCAGATCCCGGAAAATGTAGTCGTTGTCGACAGCGGCGATCTGCTTGGCGTAGAACTGCGGATCCTGACCACGCACGTCGATGAGATACCGCGCCAGATTCAGATAGCGCTCCTCACCGGTCGCATCATACAGCTTCGCCAACGCCAATTCGATTTCCGGATGCCCATCAGCACCGTGGATCTTGCCGTCCTCCGGGCCGAAATTGGCATCGATGCAATTCGCCATACGGCACGCCACGTCAAGCGCCTGCTGGTTACCGGTCACCTCATGATAGGCGACAGCAGCCTCAATGTAGTGGCCCATGACATACATTTCATGGCTTTGCTGAATCAGTGTGAAACGCTCACGATGCGCCCATTCACCGGTTTTGATTTGGTACGGAGTGTCCAAATATCCGTCCGATTGTTGCGCACGTGCGATGAGGTCGACGGTTTTATCGCACAGTTCCCGCAATTGCGGATCAGGATGATACGACAGTGCGTAAGCCGCTTCCTCCAACCACTTATATATGTCAGAATCCTGGAAGACCATGCCATGAAATTCACCGGCCTCATCACCGGCTGCGATACGCAGATTCTCCACGGCATGACTTTTATTATCGGCAAGCTGATTGCCAGCCGGATCATCCGGAACTTCAGTGGCAATCTCATCATTCATCACACCCCACTGATAGGGAATGACGGATTCAACGATCTGGTCGCGACGCTGCTTCCAGAAAGGAGAAGTAATAGTTACATTCATGATATTTCCTTAAGATTAAGGACTTCGCCAGCCCTTGACGGCTCTTGGCTACTCCGCCTTCGGTTCTGCTCAGGCCGGAGCCTGGAAACAGTCCACTGGGCTGTCTCCCAAGGGCTGACATCGCCAGGTGTCAGCCCTTGACGGCTCCAGCCATAAACCCTTTGACGTAGTACTTCTGGAGGGCTAGGAAGAGGATGGCTGCGGGGATCATCAGAATTACGACGCCAGCTTCGGTGGCACCGTAATCAATGACGCCCATAGTCTGCTGACGCATGTTCACCAAAGCGAGCGGCAGCGTGGCGTTCGACGAACTCGACAGGTACAGCGGAATCATGAAATTGTTCCAAGCCTCAAGGAAAGCAAGCAGACCGACAGTGACCATCGACGGCTTGACGACCGGCACCAGAATCTTAATCAGCGACTGCAGGGAGTTGCAGCCATCGACCATGGCGGCCTCTTCCATATCCTTCGGAATCGCATCGAAAGCATTACGCATGATGAACGTGCTCATCGGCAGCTGGAACAAGGTAATAACCAAACCGACACCCAGCAAGGAATCGTTCAGACCAATATCCTTGTACCACACCATCAGCGGAATCAGCAGAGACGCATACGGCACCATCAAAATGGACAGCGTCACCATGAATCCGAGATTGCGGCCCGGATAATCGAAACGGGAGAACGAATAGCCTGCGAGCGTGCACACCACCACGGAGAACACCACGGCGACCAACGTCACCACCACCGAGTTGAACAGGTACTTCGGCAGGCCTTCCTGGTAGCCGAACAACGTCAGATAGTTGTTCACACCCCAGCCCTTGGATTGTGCGGAACCAGGCTGCGGACTGAACGAGCAGACCACCACCCAGATCAGCGGCGAAATGAAGACCAGAGCCAGCAGACCTTCGAGAATATAGACGATTACGCGCTTCCACAATGGAGTAGTCATGTGAGTTCCCTCCCCTTGCTCACTTGGTGTTGTCGCGCATACCGCGCATCTGGATGGAATTGATCACTACGAGGGCCGCAAGCACGATCAGCGACAGTGCGGCCGCCATGCCCAGATCCTTCTTGGAATCGAATGCGAAGTTGTAGATGAGCTGCACTACGGTCATGGTGGAATTGTTCGGACCGCCCTTGGTCAGAATGAAGAACTGGTCGAACGCGAGGATGGAACCGGTGACGCAGTAGATCAGACACATCACGATGGTCGGCTTCATCAGCGGCAGGGTGATGGAACGGAAAATGCGCCACGTGCCAGCACCGTCCATGCGCGCGGCCTCATACAGGTCGCCCGGAATGGCTTGCAGGCCGATCATCATGAGCAGCATGTAGTAGCCGGAGAAACGCCAGACGATCACAATAATGGTGGCCCACAGCGCGCTCTGGCCGGTGGCGAGCACGGAACCGCCCTCATCCATCAATCCGAAGAAGCTCAGGATCTTGGTGACGGGGCCCACCTGCGGGGAGTACAGCGCGTAGAACAGCAGCGAAGCGGAGGCGAGACCAGTTGCGGACGGCAGCAGGAAGCACGTGCGCAGCATATTGTTCCACTTGGTGCTTTCCTGCACGATCAGCGCCAGGCCAAGGCCGAGCACCAGCAGGAAAATCGTGACGATCACGGTGTATTCAAGTGTGAACAACACCGACTGTCCGAGCAGTTTATTTTCGAAAACCTTGACGAAATTCTCAGGGAAATTCCAACCACGGTTACCGCCCATCAACGACCAGCGGGAACCGGCCATGATGACGAGCAGCACGATTGGCACGAAGAACAGCATGATGATCATCAGCCAATCAGGCAGCGCATACAGCAGGCCACGACGGGTTGCCTCCGCCTTGGCCTTGGAACGATGCGTCTTCACTGGCGCAGCGTTCTTGGAAACAGTAGTCATATTCCCTCCTTGGAACACTTTTGGCGACTCTCTCTTGAATCGTTCGGGGTTTTCGACATAAATGGCCAAGCGATTGGATATGCGTTTGGAAGTGCGATTCCGTCTCGTGCGGCCGTTGAAATCCGCCATGAAGACCGACATTGTTTTTGAATTATTGTCGATCTCCATGGCAGACCACAACTGTGGTCTGTCGATTTTTGTTTTCGATATTCAGTTATTCGATATTCAGTTGTTCTTAAGTTATGTAAATCGGGGAAAGGAGAAAAAGGAGGAGAAGTTTGTTTTCAGTGGCTCACCTCACTGACCCAGCACGTCGGTGATGGCCTGGTTGTCGGCCTTGAGATCGCCATCGCCCCAGACTGCGTTCTGGATGAGCAGCTGCCACGGGGAACCGGCTGCGTTGAAGGCCTCATTGAAAGCTGCGGACTTCGGGGTCTGGCCATTGCCGTCGATGATTACGGAGTTGATGGTCTGGACGCGAGGATCGGCATCGTCGTAGGCGGTCTTCAGGGTCTGGATGTTGGATGCGGTGTCGCCGTTGGCTGCGAAGACTTCCTTCTGGGCGTCATCGCTCATGAGCCATGCGAGGAAGTTCCAAGCCTGAGCGACGTGCTTGCAGTCCTTGGAGATGCCCATGGCATCGCCGCCGAGGAACGTGGAGGTCTTGCCTTCCTTGGTGCCCGGGATCGGGGTGACACCCACTTCGAAGCCGCCGTCCTTCTCAGCTTCGAACAGTGCGGTGGAAGAGGTGTTCGGATACGGCATCACACCGATGTTGCCGTTGGCGAACGGAGCGGTCCAGGTGGCACCGGTTTCTTCCTTGGAGCCTGCGCCCAAGCCGTTGGTGGTGTTGGCGAGTTCCTTGTAGGCGTCGAGCACGGCCTTCATGGAATCGTTGTCGAGGGTGGCTTCGGTGCCATCTGCGTTCATCACGGATTCGCCGTCAGCCCACACGGACGGGAACAGGTCGAACACGAGAGCGCCACCGGACTGGCCGGCCAAGTAGGAGCCTGCCACGCCGTCCTTGTTGAGGGCCGCGACCGCCTTGGCCTGCTCAACGAACTCGTCGATGCTGCTCGGACCCTTCTCCGGGTCAAGGCCTGCTTCCTTGTACAGATTCTTGTTCCATACCATCACGGAAACGTCGGTGATGAACGGCAGCGTGTATTCCTTGCCATCCACGGTACCGGCTTCAATGTGGCCCTGCTGCAGGTCGGACTTGTTGTCGAGTCCGTCGATCTGCTTGGTGATGTCGGTGAAGATGCCTTCAGAAGCCCAGTACGGAATACGCACCACGTCACCGGCGAGAATGTCCGGAAGGGAATCGGTCTGGGAAGCACCACCAACCTTGCCTTCCATATCGTCGTTCGGAATGATTTCCAGCTTGACCTGGTTCTTGTGGGAGGCGTTGTAGGCCTTCACCGCGTTCTTGGCCTGACGCTCCAGCGGAGAACGGGTCCACAGAGTGATCTCAGTGCCGTCATCAGTGCCGACTGCCGGAATATCGGCCGGAGCCGCGGATCCACCACTGCTGGAACCACCGCCGCATGCAGCCATCGGAATAAGCAACGCGGTTGCCGCGATGCCGGCAATAACGCGAGTGACCTTGTTGAAAGACACCATGTCTACTTCTTTCTCTATGTATCGCTCAGCTTTGAGCCATCCGGCGGGCCTTCCGCCGTCTGCCTTCACGATTTCCGGTTGTTCTCCTTCGATTGAACCGTAGTGCGAAAGCCTTTTCTCAGTATATGGTTTTCTCCAGATTTTGCAAAATCGCTTTCGCACATCAGAATGCAAAGGTATTCATATCGATAAAACCGTTACAAATAAACGATTCTTAGCATTTTAAGAATCGTTTATGACAGCAAAAAATGACGTGAGATGCAGAAAATGCGAAAGAAAAATGTGTTCATTTTCGCAAATGCGAAAGTTTCGCAATTTGCAAGTGAAAATGTCAGCAATCGGCTATATAAAGCCGTTTTGTCCACTTTTTGACACAATGCGAAAACTTTCGCAGTTTTGTCGTATAATATTACGCAACACAAGGGCGGCGAAGCGCATCGACGCGCAGCCAACGTTTTCGTCACACCGTAAAAAAGGGGAACATCATGGCAACTGCAGATACTCACTCAACAGCAAGGCTTGAAGATGTAGCAGCGCTGGCCAACGTGTCTTTGGCAACGGCTTCAAAGGCGCTGCATGGCAAACCGCGCGTCAGCGAAGACACCCGCGAGCGCGTGATGGAGGCAGCGCGGCAACTCAACTATTCCCCGAACAAGCTGGCGCAATCGTTGGCAAGCGGCAGAAGCGGAACCATCGGTTTGGTCACTTCCGATCTGCAAGGCCGTTTCTCCACGCCTATTCTTATTGGCGCCGAAAACGAGCTGCGCGCACAATCGACATCGGTACTACTCGCCAATGCTCGCGGTGACGATGCGCTGGAACGCAGCCATGTAGAGAAACTGCTGTCGCTGAAAGTGGACGGCCTGCTGATTGTGCAGTGCGAGACGAATCCGCGCCCGTCGCTGGGGCGTGATTGGGGCGTGCCGCTGGTGTATGTGTATGGTCCTTCCACCGACACCAACGATTGTTCGGTGACGTGTGACAATGTGGACGCCGGGCGCATGGCCGTGAATCATCTGATTTCGTGCGGACGCAACCGTATCGCCATTATTGGCGGCGATGAAACGTATACGGCCTCCACCGACCGCACCAAGGGCGCGTTGGAAGCGTTGTCCGAGGTTGGTTTGGAACCGGCTGGCCCGATTCGCTATGGCCGTTGGGACGAGAATTGGGGGCGTGCCGCCACCAGACTGCTGCTCGACCAAGGCGTGAAGTTCGACGCCGTGGTATGTCAGAGCGATCAGCTGGCACGAGGATGCATTGACGCGTTGAAGTCGCAGCATCTACGCATTCCTGAGGATGTGGCGGTGATCGGCCACGATAATTGGGACGTGCTCACCAAGAGCTCCCGCCCGCCGCTGACCAGCATCGACAATGAAACGGAACTCATCGGCCGCAAAGCTGCCCGCTACCTGATGGACGCCATCAACGGCCAGCCCCACCACGGCACGGAATACCTCCCCTGCCGCCTCATCCAACGCGAATCCACTCTCCCCCTAGACTAGCGTCATCGCTTTTTGTTGGAACGTCCCTTGAAGTAAATGTCGAACACGATCCAGACGGACAAAACGAACGCGATCACATAGCCGAGGAAACCAACGATCGGAATACCGAAAATCACCGGTTTGATGCCCGCATAGTACACGATCGACGAGCCGATGAACAATCCGACGACGATCAGCGCCATCGTAAGCCTGTTCACCATGTTGGCAAGCAGATGGATCGGTTCCTGCGAGCCGACCATCTCCATATTCACGCGCAACTGGCCGCGCGTAAGCATACGGGAGGCCACTTTCAGCTCATTGGCGGCAGCGAGCAGACTGTGCAGCGCCTGATGACCTTCGATAACCAGCGATTTCGCCTCATCCTTGGCGAAATCCTTCTTCGACGTGCTTGCGGCGATATGGTCGGAGATGATCTGAATCATATTCACGTCTGGAATGAACTCGTCGAGCAGGCCTTCCAAAGTGACCAGCGCACGCCCGACCGTGGTGACGGTGCTCGGCACTTCAATGCCGTGTCGTTGCGCCATTTGCGTCAATGCGGTGAGCATGGCGGCGATATCCAGCTCGGCCAAATCCACTGTGCCGAATTCCTTGACGATCACATCCAAGTCGGCCAATAACGCCGGATAATCCTCCGGATCGGCCTCGGCACCGGCGAAACGCAGCAGACCGTCGGCAAGCGCGGGCGAATCCTGTTTGGCGACCGCGAAAATCATGTCTTTCAAGACGGAACGGGTTTTGGCATTAAGCCGGCCCGTCATGCCTAGGTCGAGCAGCACGATCTGCCCGCCGCGCACCATGATGTTGCCCGGGTGCGGATCCGCGTGGAAGAAGCCTTCGTCAAGCACTTGCGTGGCGTAATTGTCGACCAGTTTGGTGCCGATTTCCTTCAGATCGTAGCCCGCTTCGATAAGTTCGTTGGGATGCGAGACGGAAATGCCCTCGACGTAATCCATGACCACCACATGCTCGGTGCACAGTTCGGTGTACGCCGTCGGGCAGTCCATGTATTTGAATCGGGCGGCGAAACGCTTGAATTCGGCGAGATTGCGGGCCTCGATCAGAAAGTCAGTCTCCGATTCGAAGGTGTCCCACAATTCCTCGACCACGCCGGAGAGATCGACCACTTGCGCGCTGCGCATGGTTTTGGTGGCGATTCCCGCGATGGTGCGCATGATGGACACATCCTGTGCCATGGTTTCGCGCACGCCCGGGCGTTGCACTTTGACGGCCACATCTTCTCCGGTAGTGAGTTTCGCACGATGCACTTGCGCGAGGCTTGCCGATCCGAGCGGTGTGGCGTCGATATGGTCGAAGATTTCGCCTGCCGGGCGTCCGTATTCGTCTTCCAGCACTTGCAGGACGGTGCCGTACGGCATGGGGTCGGCGTCGGCGCGCAGTTTGGCGAGTTCGTCGCAGAACGATTGGGGCAGGATTTCGGAGCGCATGGACAGGATCTGTCCGACTTTCACGAAAGTTGGGCCAAGCGCTTCGAACATGAGCCGCATTTTGACGGGGGTCAGGCCGTGCACAATGTCGAATTGGTTGACGATTTGCGCGATTTGCGCAAGTCGCTTCAGTTTGCCTCGACGAGTCAGGTGGTAGCGCTGCGAGAATGAGTCTTTACGCGGGCCGAACAGTCCGATGGTTTCGGATTGCGTAAAGGTTGCGTCGTTCTGCTTGCCTTGCGATTGCGGAATTCCCGTTTTTCCCGCGGATTTGGCTGCCGTTGCCGCAGCCGCGTCGGACGAGGGGTTCGCCGTCGGATTGATCACCGCGTTGACTCGGTCGGAAAGTGTGACCGGCTCCACGCTTTCGGGTCGGGCCGCATCCGGCTCGATCGGAGAATTCAAAGACATATCGCTGCTCGCAAACGTTGGTCGGATTACGATGAGTGGGATTCATGAGGAGACTTGCGTCCCGCGTATTTCATGCGATTCGCATGTTTCGCACGTTTCTTACGTTCCGCACACGGCCGTTCGCATGTTTCGCAAGTTCCGCATAACAAATCGCCGTCTGAACGTGATGCGACGAGCAGACGGCGATGTGAACGATTGAACGTTACTCGGCTTTGGCTTCAGGTTCGGCTTCCTTGGTTTCCTCTGCAGTCTTGGCTTCAGAGGATTCCTTGACCTCCGCGACCTTGTGCTTGAGTTCGGCGTTGAGGGCCTTGCCCTGTTCGACGGTCAGCTCGCCCTTCTTGACGAGATCGTCAACGATTTCCTGGCTCTTCTCAACCGTGGTCGCCAAAGCGCCAACGCCGGCGAGGAAGACCTTACGCAGGCCGTCACCAAAATCAAAATCAGCCATGATTACCTCCTTAGGTGATGGTGGTACCCACTCTATCGCATTTTCTTCACAAATAACGTCAACGAAACTAGTCAATCGTTACAATTCTGCGGAAGACTCGCTGCCGTATGCTCACAGCGTACGAAAACGCGAAAACTACGAAACAGCGCGAAAACAATCAGCGCGGGCGTGACATGGCCACGCGACGCGCGTTGCTGGCAATCGTGTTGATGCGATCAAGTTCCGCACGCTGCGCTTCCGTCTGCCCTGCAGCGGCCGGATCGAACGAACCATACCGGCGTTCTGCGGCGGTGCGGATCAGAAAATCGGCGATCGCGGGGTTTTTCGGCAGCAGCGAGCCGTGCATGTATGTGCCGATCACATTGTTGACGCGGGCGCCTTCCGTATGATCCTCGCCATTATTGCCGGTGCTATCCGCGTCGACGGTGCCGAGCGGCTGCACGCCTTCGCGCAGGAAGGTTTGGCCGGAATGGTTTTCGTAGCCGATGATGTCACCGAAATCGGCGGAATGCTCGGTCAGATTGCCGATCATGCGCACTTCCTGACCAACCGTGTACGCGCCGATCACGCCGATGCCGTCGAGCCGGGAGCCATCCACCGTTTCGAAATATTCGCCGAACAGCTGATACAGACCGCAAATCATGAGCATGGGGGTGCCGCCGGCGGCCAGCGATCGCAGCAGGTCGGCGCGTTTGAAGAAGTCGTCGATGATTTTCTTCTGGCCGGTGTCTTGGCCGCCGCCGCCCAGAATCATATCGACATGTTCGGGCCACGCGTCGCCCTGATTGTAGGCGTGCACGCGCGGCTCGTAGCCGTATAGGGCGAGACGGCGCTGGATGGTGAGCACGTTACCGGAGTCGCCGTAAATGTTCATGTCTTTCGGATATAGCGACACGATGTCGATTACCTGGCTCATATCGTCTCCCTCATGCGGTTCATACGTTCTTCATGCGTTTTCATGCGTTGCGCCGATTTTCATGCGTTTTTCGCACGTTTTGCCGGATTGTGCGGATGCGCGCCGTCACTTGCCCACGCCAGCGTCGGCGACTTCGGCGATTTTGCCGAGCGCGGCTCGCGTTTTGAGCATTGCCGTGTATGTGCAGTAAATGTGCTTGGGGGTGCCCGGATTCGCGTTCACGAACGCTGAGACGGCCTCTTCAAGTTCCGTGTTGACGCTATTCACCGGCACCTGATCGTATTCGAGACGCAACGCCATGTCCCATGCGCGCACGCCTGAAACCATGGCCACACCGGTGTCTCGCAGCGAGGAGAAGTCCACGTCCCACAACCAGCTCATGTCACGCCCGTCGGCGTATTCGTCGTTGATGGCGATCATGGTGTCGCAGCCTTCAGGGGTGAAGGATGCGAGCGACAGACGGAATCCCATGGGGTTTTTGACGAGCAGCAGCTCCACCGGCGAGCCGTTCACGTCGATGACTTCGCCGCGTCCGAACGCCGGAGTGACTTCGGCTGCCGCGTCGATCATGGCCTGCGTGGTGGAGTGCGCGAAGTCGATCATGCGCTGTGAGATTCCCACTTGTCGCAATAGTTCGTCGGTTACGTTCTGCTCGAACGGCAGGAACATTGCCTGCGCGTCGGCCACGACCGCTCGCACGACGGCCAGCGCGGCCGCCGCGTTGTACAGGTTGTACACGCCTTCCAGTCTCACACCGGTTTCGTACGTTTCACCGTCGATGCCGAAACTGGCACGATGGTCGCCCACGGCAAGCAAGGTCACGTCAGCTGGTAGCTGTTCCGCAATTGCCGCATCTCCCGATTTTTCTGCATTTTCCCCAGTTTTCGCAATCACTGCAGCATCGTCAATCTCAATATTTGCGGACGATTCTGCAGATTCAGACGATGCAGTATCAGCGGACGATGCAGTATCGACTGTCGTGCGCATGTCGTCGTCGGACGGGAAGAAGCTGCGCAACGACCCGTCAAGACCGAAATAGCGCACTTCCACACCATCTTCAGTATGTGCGACGTCAGCAAGTCGTGCGATGCGTGGATCCTCACGATTGAGCACTACGGTTCCGGTGGTCGCTTCGGCGGCTTTGCTCAGCAGTCGTGCGGTATTGTCGATTTCGCCGAAACGGTCGAGCTGGTCGCGCATCACGTTGAGCAGCAGGCAGTAGTCGGGTTGCACTTGTTTGACGAAATGCACCGCGTACGCTTCGTCGAGTTCCAGTACGGCGATGTCGGCGTCCAGTTTGCCGCCGAGCGAGACTTCGGCCAGCAGCGACGAAACCACGCCACGGGTGAAGTTCGATCCGGTCGGGTTGGTGAACACTTTTAATCCCAACGATTCCAGCATGCTTGCCACCATGCGCGTGGTGGTGGTTTTGCCGTTCGTGCCAGACACGAGCACCACGCCAAGCGGTAGCTGCTGCAGGGTGCGTGCGAGGAATTGCGGGTCGATCCGTTCCACGATTTTGCCGGGGAACGCGCTGCCGCCGCCATGCGCCAAGCGGGAGGCCGCTCGAACGGCTTTGCCGATCAGCGGCGTTGCGAATGAGTTCCACGCCATGCTATACCTCCTGTTGGCTCTGGTAGTCCTGCGGCATATCTTTGAACTTGGAGTATGCGCCAAGGAACGCGAGATTGAACGTCTGCGTCGGACCGTTACGATGCTTCGCCATGATGATATCGGCCTCGCCCGGGCGATCTTCCTTGTCGTAGGCGTCCGGCCTGTGCACGAGGAACACCACGTCGGCGTCCTGTTCGATTGAG
>OLPW01001920.1_pt1 | contig 19716 bp, 21 predicted proteins | sample 1672161 | NCBI WGS metagenome assembly OLPW01 (sample SAMEA3136654, study PRJEB25190) | human gut metagenome
TATTTTTCCCGTTAATGTTTAAAATTTTTTGAGACATTTTCCTAAGTTATTGACAAAAAAAGAAAGTTATTTACTAATTTCTTTAATTAGTGTTACATTACTTTCTTTTTCATATTTAATTTTTACTATATCTCCATTATTTATAAATGGTAATAAATCTTTATTAGTTTTAATAGATACCTTATAATTTTTATTTTCACTATCAGTAATATAATAATATGTATTACTATCTATTATTACATCTTTAATATTAGTTATAGTTATTTCTTTTTCTTTTGTTTCTGCATTAGTTACTTCTTCACCTATATCATTTAGATAATTTTCAGCTGCTTTCTTTATTCCACTTGACGCATCTGTTACAACAACTTTTTGATAATCTACAACATCTACAAATGCATACATTTTAACAAGACCTGCATTATCTTTTAAAGATATTAAATATGTTGGTCTATTATTTAAATTAATTAAAAGTGGGAATGTTGATGTATAATTCATTTGTTGTACTTGACCTTTAGCAGATGCCATCGCAGAATATTCTTCTGCTCCTGCGATAGAATAAAAATTAGTTTCTTTAGTTCTCATATTAGTTAATGTAAATCCTATATTTGATTCATCACTAATAACAGATGTAATACCTGTATATAAATATATATCATCATCCATTGCTAAATAATTGTATCCATCTGTTGTTTTAACTACGCCTTTTTGTCCAAATATAGTATTAAAAAATCCATTTTTATATTGTCCCCAATCATCAATTTGTTCAATAATAAGATCAGCCCCATACACATGATCTACCCATTTTGGAACATCTTTAACTGAATATTTTTTTGATTCTCCCGTAATAGGATTTAATATAACTATACCTGATACTTCTCTTTTAAGTCCAACACCTGTATATTTTATTACCTCCGCAATCCAATATGGATTACCATTATTATCTATTTCAAAATTTAAACTACCAAATATTTCTGTTGGATAAGAAAATCTAAGTTTTCTCTCTAATCTTTCATTAAATAAAGCTGATGGCATATATTTCATACCTTTATCTAATTTAACAAGTTTAGATTCTCCATTAGTTGAATCAACTGTAATATATCCTTTTACTCCTTCTTTTCTATTTGTAAAATATTTTATTACTCCATTATATTCAAGAGGTGTTACTCTAATAATTTTATCATTATAATTTATTTGTGTATATAAATTAGATACATCAAATTGTGAAACAAGTTCACTCATTTGACCCATTGTCCTATCTCCTAATTTTTCACTTGAATCTCTATCTAATAATGGTATTTTTGAAAAATCTACCTCTTTTACTTTATCTGTAAAATTATTATTTTCATTTACTTTAATTCTACTATAATAAGATTTTGAATTAAAAAGTGGTGAACAAACAAAATTTACAATCAAAGTTAAAACTATAATAATAGGTATTACCATAAGTAATTTATAACTCCTATAATTAAGATTTGTTTTCTTTCCTTTAACAAGTCTTGTAATAGTAACAGATGCACTTAAAAGTGAATTAATTACAAAATATGCTACAATAGCCATTACTACAAATGACCAAAATAAACTACTATGAACATTTATTGGTGGAAGCATTACATAGTAAAATACTCCCATAATTAATACTGTAAATAATATACTAAATATTTCCGAATGTTTTCTTATCATTTAATCATTTCTCCTTTCAATAATTATAACATAAAAAACTATAATTAAATTAATAATTACAGTTTTATAAAATCATTATTAATACTACTATCGCAAGAGCAATAGCAATTATAGATAATAATACTATATTACTAAATCCCCATTTATTGTCAGGATTTTTTAAAGTCATTACCTGTTTATTTTCTTTTTTTAGTTCTATTTTTTCTGATAATATTCCTACTAATTTTTCATAGTATTCCCTTTCAAGTGGTGCAAGAGAAAGCATTGCATCTGGATTTTTATAATATTTCTTAAGATTTGCAGCAACTTCTTCTCTCATTGCTGGATCTATTCCTTCAGCATTTATTATATCTGGAATATCTTCAAATTCATTAAACTCATTAACACTAGTATTATCAGTAACATATGACTCACCATTATTTTCATTAGAAGATACGTCATTATTTTCATTACTTATTTCTTGTGCTTTATAATTTGCTTCTTTTGGACTTTGTACTTCTGCTTTTTGTTTTTCATCATTATATGCTCCTTCAATAATTTTTCCATCTTTATCAAGCGCAACAATATCTTCCAAATTTACATATACAACACCTAATTTTTCTTTGTTTTTCAAAATTTCATCTAAACATTTCTTCTTTTTTTCTTCTAAATTATCTATTTCTTTTTGATGATCATTTAAATCTCCAATATAAACCATTTTTAATTCTATATTTTTTTCTTTTAATTTTTCATTTAATATAGCAGTTGAATTTGCCTTATAATCATTTGATTGAAAATCTGCATTATTATTTTGTTCTTCTTTTAAAAATTCAACAAGAGTCCCATCACTTGGATTTTCAAGTAATCTTTTTCTACCAATTTTAGAATCATAAAAAGAAAATATCTCTTTACCACTATTTAAATATTTATGTTCTATATCATTAATATCTACTCCAAATGTTTTACTAATTACTTCTTCATTTGTTTTTGCTTCTTTTAATTCTTTTTGATCTAAATAATCATTTAAAATATTCATTCTAGATTCATCACTAAAGCTGCCTTTTAATTTATTAACCATTTCATTAAATTCTGAATCTGTTTTACACAAATTATTTACTTCAAGTATTGCTTTTTTTTCTTCTACATTAAGCATATTTAAATTAGGATTATTTAAAAACTTAATAAATAATTTTACATTTTTTTCTATTTCTTTATTCTCCATAACTTACTCCCTACCTTTATTTTATTATATCATCATTTAAAAAAATATGATATTATATTTTATAGGTGATTTACATTATGAAAAAATTTACTATGAAAGATGAAAAATTTATATGTGAAAATTGTGGTAAGGAAGTTTTACCACTTGGATATACTGCAAGAGATCATTGTAATTATTGCTTATATTCAAAACACTTAGATATATTTCCTGGTGATAGAGAAAATACTTGTCTTGGGAAACTAAAACCTATTGGAATAGAAAAATTTAAAGATACATATAAGATAATTTATAAATGTGAAAAATGTAATGAATTACATAAAAATATAATGGCTAAAGATGATAATTTCGACTTAATAATTGAATTATCTAAAGCAGAATAAAAACGCTAGAAATAGCGCTTTTTTAATTTTTGGGTTTAAATATCATAGTAAATATAAATGCAAATATTATAGTAGCAGTTATACCTGTTGCGGTTAAAGAAAACATTCCTGTAAATAAACCTAAAAGTCCATCTACTTTTGCTTTAGCAAGTGCTCCATGAATTAATAAGTGTCCAAAACTAGTAATACATACAATTGCTCCTGCACCAAATTTATCTACAAATAAATCATATATTGAAAATGTATCTAGAGCTGCTCCTATTACTACAAATAAGCTTGTAATATGTCCTGGTAATAATTTAGTATTGTCAAGTATTATTTGACCTATTAAACATACTATTCCTGCGAATAAAAATGAATAAATAAATTCCATATTATATTACCTCCAAACATACAGCATGACTTACTGATGGTATACTAAATTTTTGATTACAAGTTGTTGGACTCATAAGTGCTCCTGTTGCGATTAATAAAACTTTTTTTATTATTCTTTGCTTCATTTTAGGAATAATACTAGAGTATACAACAAGTGGCATACAAGATGGACCTGATCCACCTGCATATATATTTTCTTTATAATCATATATCATAGTTGCAGTGTCATCATAATTCTTATCTAATTTTATATTGTATTCTTTTTCACATATTTCTTTAAATATATCTTTACCATAAACACCTAAATCTCCAGTTAAAATTAAATCGTAGTCACTTACTTTTGTCTTAGTTTGCTTTAAGTGTTCATTTAATGTGTATGCTGCACTTGGACTCATAACTGCACCCATATCAAATACATTATCTACTCCCATATCTATCACTTTACCAATAGTTGCGCTAGTTACTTTTATATCTGTTTTAGCATTTGTAAGCATTAATGATGCTGCTCCTGTTACAGTAAATGTAGTTGTTTTTGGTTTTGGCGCACCATACTCAACTGGATTTCTAAATTGTCTTTCACTTGTCATATTATGTGAAGATGTTGTACATATTGCTTTCTTATTTTTTTCATTTTCTAAAATAGATGAAGCAATTAATATTTCTTCACAAACAGATGCACAAGCATTATATACTCCTAAAAAAGGAATATTAAGATTTGAATATACAAAATTGGATATTGTAAGTTGATTCATTAAATCAGCACTTATTCCAAAAGAAATATCTTCTTCATTGTATTTAGTTTTATCAAGTAAAATTTTAATAGATTCTTTTAACTCCTTCATTTCACATTTTTCAAATGTTTTTTCTCCATCATAAAAATCAGTAAACTTTTTATCAAAATTATCTTTTAATGGTCCTTCTATTACAAATGGACCTGCAACTGTACTTACATTTTCTACATATACATTATTAAATTTTATAGTCATTTTCTAACCTCCAAAAAATACGAATCTAATTATTCCAAATACATATGCTGCGACTACTCCATAAAGAATAACACTACCTGATAATTTAAAAATATTAGATCCTATTCCCATTACAAGTCCTTCATGCTTATATTCAAGTGCACTTGATGTTGTCGCATGTGCAAATCCACTTATTGGGATAAATAATCCTGCTCCTGCTTTTGATACCCAGTTATCAAAAAATCCAAGTGCTGTAAATAAACATGCTAGAAATATTATTGTAACCATCATTAAACTTACCGCCACACTTTGACTTACTCCATCAATCATTAAATACAATTTTATTAATACTTCACCAATTAATCCAACAAGTCCACCAACTAAAAATGCTATAATCATATTTTTTACTTTGTTTTCTTTTGGACTATATTTGTCTACTATTTTTTTGTATTCTTGTTTATTCATATTTTTTCACCATTTGTATTATTAACAAAAAAAAAATTTTTATACAAAAAAAAGGATAAACTTATGCACATAGTTTATCCGATAAATCATCTAATATTTTTCTTTCTAGTCTATATACTTTTACTTGACTAATATTATTTTCTTTTGCGATTTCTGTTTGTGTTTTACCTTCATAATATCTTTGGTATATTAATTTTTGATCTTCTTTTTTCAAATTACTTAATGCTTCTTTTAAACTTATTAAATCTATTTTATCTAATTTTTCTTCACTTGCAATTACATCTTTTATAGATATATTATCATTATCTTCATTTACACTTTCATCTATACTTTGTACATTTTGATTTAAATTTAAAACTTCTAATACTTTACTTTTTTCTTCATTAACTATCATGCACAAAATATCTAAACTAGGATATTCTCCTTTACTTTTAAAATAATAATCTTTTGCTATATCTACTTTTTTCTTTAATTTAAAAATATCTCTACTTATTTTAATATTCTTGTCTTCTCTCAAATACTTTAATACTTCACCTAATATATATTTTTCACAAAATGTTGAAAATTTTATTCCAAGCGTAGAATCAAAATTATTTGCTGCTTTTATAACTCCCATTTTACCAGCCTGCATTAAATCTTCTCTATTATAACTACTTGCGTACTTATTAACGATAAAAGATACTTTAGTTTCCATTTCTACAGCTAGTTCATTTGTTAAAATCATATACTTAAAAGTTTAAGTGCTGATAATTCATCAGATACATATTCTAAATCATAAGCACTCATTTCATTACCACATATAAGCATTCTTCCATCGTTTTCTTCTAATACTCTTTTACATCTTTCAAATAATGGCACATTACCTTTAATAATTAAATTACTCGTATTAAAAACAATAAATCTAATTCCACCATCTCTTATTATTTCAAAAACCTTTTCTTCTACATCAAAAGAACTTATTTCATTTAGTAAACCTGTTAATCTAACAAATAAAACTCCTCTTGTAAATTCAATATTTACATCTACCATTTTTTTCATCCCTCTTCTTTCATAAATATTAAAGCACTAATAATATACCTTTTAAATACTTTAGACAAAACATTACAAAATTCGACTTAACTTTTTTTCGAGCATTTTTGCTCTCATATATTATTTACTCCATTTATACCCAAAATTCCCCTATACTTATAAATTTTTTTATGATATATTTAAAAACGAAAGGAGAAAATATGAAAAAGGGTTTAAAAATTTTATTTATTTCACTATTTGTAATTTTAATTTCAGGTTGTGGTAAATCGAATAAAGAAGTTGTTAGTACCTGTACTTTAAGTTCTGATCAATCTTCTAATGGATATAAAATATCTTCAAATTATGAAATTCATTCAAAAGATGGACTAGTTGATAGCGTTACAACTAAAGAAACAGTTGAATCAGATAATGAACAAGTAAGATCTTATTTCAAAAAGACATTAGAAGATTCTTATAATACTGCAAATGAAAGTTATGGTGGTTATACTTATAATGTCACAGAAGATGGAAATAAAATTATTTCTGATGTAACAATCGATTATTCTAAAATGGATTTAGAAAAATTTGTTAATGACAATTCACAAATGAAATCCTACATAAAAAATAATAAAATATCTTTAGATGGAATGAAAAAAATATATGAAGCTTTAGGAGCGACTTGTAATTAGACTATACTATTTAGTATAGTTTTTTCTTTTATTTAGTGATATACTTAAAGTGTGTAGTATAGGAGGAAAAAAAGATGTATAGTAAAGATGTTAATGATGTTTATAAAGAATTAAATACAAGTGAAAAAGGATTAACTATAAATGAAGTTAATAAAAGATTAAATATATACGATAAAAATATAATAAAGGAAAAGAAAAAAGAAAATATTTTTTTGAGATTTTTAAAACAATTTAAAGATATAATGATTATTATTCTTTTAGTGGTCGCACTACTCCTTTATATATATGGAGTACTATATTCTCATGAATATACAGATACGATAGTAATATTAGTTGTTGTTTTTATAAATGCAATTACTGGTTTTATTCAAGAAGAAAAAGCAAATTCTGTTATTGATGGACTAAAAAAATATGAAGCTTCAACTTGTAAAGTAAAAAGAAATGGTAAAATTGATATTGCTGATACAAGTACTTTAGTTCCTGGTGATATTATATTTTTAGAAGCTGGTGATATGGTACCTGCAGATTCTAGAATAATCACATGTGAAAACCTAAAAGTTGATGAATCACCTTTAACAGGTGAAAGTATTCCAGTTATTAAAACAAATGAAACATTAAATAATAATTTAATAATTCAAGATCAAAAAAACATGATTTTCTTGTCATCAAACATAACAAATGGTAAATGCATGGCAGTTGTTATAAATACTGGTATGAATACAGAAATAGGAAAAATAGCGTCTTCATTAAATAAAATATCAAATATTGAGACACCTCTTCAAATAAAAATAAAAGAAATAAGTAAAAATCTAACAATAATTGTATTTATTATAATGATTTTTATATTTATATTAACGCTTTTTAATCACTACTCATTTCTAGAAATAATAATGCTTTGTTCTTCACTTGCGGTTGCGGCTATTCCAGAAGGATTACCTGCGGTTATAACTATTTCATTATCTATTGGTATATCTAATCTTGCGAAAAAGAAAACGATAGTAAAACAAATGCAAGCAGTTGAAACACTAGGTTCTGTTGATATTATTTGTTCAGATAAAACAGGAACAATTACACAAAATAAAATGACTGTAAAAGAAGAAGTTATTTATGATAAAGAAATGTTAAATTATATATGTGCACTTTGTAATGAAGGATTAATAATAAATAATGAATATAAAGGTGATCCTACTGAAACATCATTATATGGATATTTATATAAAAATAATATTGATGCATTAAAAGTTAGAAAAGAAAATAAAAGAATAATAGATGCTCCTTTTGATAGTGAAAGAAAGTTATCTACTACAATTAATAAAATTGGTGATAAAACTTATTTATTATGTAAAGGTAGTATCGATAATTTACTTAATAAATGTACATATATAAATAATGATAAAATAACTAATAAGGATATAAATGATATTAAAGATAGTGAAAAGAAACTTGCTAGTAAAGCACTTAGAGTATTAGGATTTGCATATAAGGAAATTAATGATATTCCACAAAATTCTACTGAAGTAATTAATGAAGAAAACAATCTTAATTTTGCTGGTTTACTTGGGATGATTGATCCACCAAGAGATACTGTTATAAAAAGTGTTGAAATGTGTAAAAATGCAGGTATTAGACCAATAATGATTACAGGTGATTCACTAGATACTGCAAGTGCTATTGCTAAAGAAATAGGAATTATAGATAACGATAATGAAGGAATACTTGGTAATGCTCTTGATAACTATACTGATGAAGAACTTGAACAAATAGTTAAAAATTATTCTGTTTATGCAAGAGTTAATCCAGAACACAAAGAAAGAATTGTTAAGGCTTGGCAAAAAAATGGTAAAGTTGTTGCTATGACAGGAGATGGAGTTAATGATGCTCCTGCTATTAAAGATGCACATGTTGGTGTTGGTATGGGAATAACTGGTACAGATGTAACAAAATCAGCCGCAGATATCGTACTTATGGATGATTCATTCTCAACAATAATAATTGCTGTTGAAGAAGGAAGAAGAATATATAATAATATTAGAAATAATATTGTTTACTCATTATCTAGTAATTTTGCTGAAATATTTACAATAATTATTGGATTACTTTCCGGCAACACAATACTTTTACCAATATATATATTATTTATTGATTTAGTAACTGATTCTGTCCCAAGCATATGTTTAGCATTTGAAAAAAGTGAAAAAAATATTATGAGTCAAAAACCAAGAGGTCTTAACAAATCATTATTTACACCATTTATAAAATCTTGCTTTATATCATCTGCAATTATCGAAACGATATTTGTTTGTTTAACTTACTTTATATCTTTAAAATTATATAATAATGAAATTGCAATGAGTCTTGCCCTTTTATCTATGGTTGTGCAAGAAATTATTTATTCTATATCTTGTAGAAATTTAAAAGAACCAGTATTCAAGCAAGGACTATTTTCTAATAAAGCAATGAATATTGGACTAGCTATAATATTATTAATTGAACTTCTAGTATTTATGACTCCTCTTGGTAAAATAATAAGTGTTGAAAGTATTAAACCAAGTTTAGTATTGATTATATTTTTAATAAATAGTTCTTCATTTATAATTTATGAACTATTAAAACCATTACTAAAAAAAGTATTTAAAGACTAAATAGTGTACTTAGAGTATACTATTTTTTTGTGTAATTTATTTTTATATAGTTAGATTTATTTAATCCTACGATTCATAGGGTGACATATTTATAAATTTATAATACCATTGTTTTTGAAAGAAGGAATTCTTATGAATAAAAATTATACTAATTATTATTTTTTCATAATGGCATTATTTTTTATTACGTATAACATAATATTTGAAAGTTTAAAAATAAGTGGTTCATTATATAAATTGTTTATGATTTTACTTATAATTATTAATTCTATTATATTATTCATTTTAAATAAGAAAATTAGTTTAAAAAAAATAATACTTATTATCTATATATTTACCATTGTTAAATCAAAAAATCAGTTACAATTCTTTTTTGCACTTTCTAATATTATTATTTTATGTATAATTGGTTTTCAAGAAAACAATCTTATTAAATGATTTATTATTCTTTAATAATTCCATTTGTTTTCTTGCAATATTATTTAATCTAACAAGTCTCTCATTTTGTGGTATTTTCATTTTAATTAATTCAGCATTAATGTTTTCAAGATTATTTAATATAACTAAATGAAGTAAGTCTGTATAATCTCTAATATTTCCTTTATTAGCTATTTCAGGATTACTTTCTCTCCATTCTTTAGCAGTTATACCAAATAATGCTACATTTAAAACATCAGCTTCTTCAGCATAAACAAATTTCTTTTGCATTTCAGTTAAAGTAGGAACAATTATACTTTTAATAGCATCAGTATGAACTACATAACTAACTTTTGCTAAAACTCTATTGGCATGCCAATCAATTTTATTTTGGTATGCTTCATTTTTCTTTAATCTTTCAAATTCTTGAATTACATATAGTTTAAATTCAGGGCTTAACCAACTAGCAAATTCTAAAGCAATATCACTTCTAGCATATGTTCCACCATTATTACCAGACTTAGAAATAATACCAACAGCATTAGTTTCTTTAATCCATTTTTGAGGAGACATATAAAAACTATTTTTACCAGCTTGATTCTCAAAGGTCTCGAATTCGTGACCTTTGAAGTTTTCATTATTAAGTTGTTCCCATAATCCTAAATATGCAATAACATCTTTGTTTCTCATCCAAGCATAAATAGGTATTTTAGGTTCATCAGGATTTGCATATCTAGCTAAATCAGTAAGAGATATAAACTCTTTATTATCAATTCTTAATACATTAATTCTTTGTTCTTTTACTATAATTTCAGTTTTAATATTATCTTTATTCATAATTCACATCCTTTCTATGTTTTGAATAAAGTTTCTTAATTAATTATTCTACCATAAATTTTATATTATAGTGATAAGCCATCGTCTTTTTCTTTACTTTTTTTAGTATTGTAAAACTCTTCAGCAGCTTCGTCCATTTCATTATTAAGATTACGAGTTGCTTTTTCAATTTCCTTTTTATTAAATAAATTGAATCCTTTAAATCTTTTTTCTTGCTCTGGTAAACTAAATCCCTCACGAGCATGATCTTCGGTAGATACACGAATAAAAATACCAGCAATTTTCTTATCATTATTCATATATTATCAACACCTTTCTTAAACGACAAAAAAATCAATCATTTCTGATTGATTTAATCATTAACATCGCTTTGGTGCGACGATTTTTGCTTCTGGAGCAATTGTGTATCTCGTTTGAGAAACATTTGCTTACAAATGTAACTGAGATAAATCTTAATTACATACCAATTATAACACAAATCTTTAAAAAGTGTAAACTATTTTCTTGAAATACGGAATTCCGTTAAATTTAGTGTAAAGTATGTTATAATTATATATAGTAAGAACATTATATGAAAGGTCGTGTTGTATGGCAAATAATGAAGTCCCTTTTTTTAATAGTAGTGAGTGGGAGCAAAAACATTTAGAAGAAATATTGAAAAATCCACCTAAACCAGTTAGTTTTACATATACAGTTGATCAATTAAAAAGTATCTATAGTAGTTTTACACCAGTAGTAGATAATACTCCTGCACCAAGATATATAGAAGACTATTATGAATTTAATAAGGAACCAGCTCGTGGTGATGTAAATAAGTTTATTAATGCTATATATGAATTTTATTCACTAGAAAACAAAAATGATTTATCTAAAGTCGAAAATATATATCATAGAATTATTGATGATAGTTATGATATTCAAATACCAGATGAATTTAGAAAAACAGAACAGGAAATAAGTGAACATCTTAATTATTTAAGAGATATTCAAACTATTAATAGATATCAACAAGAACAAGAAAAACGAAAAATAGAACAAATGCAACACGAACAGCAATTAAAAGAACAACAAATAAGTCCCACTGAAAGAATGAATAACTTTTTTAACACAATAAATGGATCTGAACAAAAAAATAATAATCAACAACAAGAAGAAACTTATGTCACATTAGAACAACTAGAACCATTATTATCTGAATCTGGTTATATGTGTTATGGACATGGAACTGGAAGAAAAGGAAATTCGGATGAAGTTGTTGATTCTATATTTAATGAGGGATTAAGAACTAAAAATAATTCGCTTTATTATACTACTATTGCATTAAGTACTCCTACTCCTGAATTAAAAGCACAATTTAAAAAAATAGGAATGCAAGAGCCAACAATAGAAGATTTAAAAAATCAATTTAATAATTGGCAACATCAAGATTCTAAAAAAATAATAATAGCAAGAATACCAACTGAATATATAAATAAAGCTGGAGATCGTTCTGATTTAGATGGAGAAATGTTTGGAGCATTTTATACTCAAAAACAACAACCAAATGGACAAGAAACAAATTATCTAGATTCTAAATTTATTGTAGGTTGTTTTGATGTAGAAAAACAAGCAGTAAGATTAAACAAAAATTTTGAAAAAACTTTGACTCCAGAAACAATTGAACAATTAAAGGAAAATTATAAAAAGACTGTTGAAAAAACTAATGCTAGAAGAGAAAGACAAAATCTTAGTATTACTCAAGAAGAAATAGATTTATCACAGCAAAATCAAACACAACCAGTAAGTTATAATACTGAAACTTATGATAACTTTGATGATAATATAGAATGGAACAACACTTCTTTAGAACAAGCAGAAATAGAACAATTAAAAGAACAAATTGAAAAGTATGATGGTCAAATAAATACATTACTTGCCACTATGCAACCATATATGCAAATACCAAAAGTTAATCGTGAAATATCAAAAGTAATAGAAAAGAATAATGAAATAAACTCTTCACAAATAATTGATAGTTTAAATGACTATAAAACAGTTGTAGAAATTAAACAATCATTATTAACTTATTTGGAACAAGCAGATAAGTTTATAAAAGATAATGTTGGAAAACAACAAGAACAAGTTGCACAACAACAAACACAGCCAGTTCAACAAGACAATGCTCAATCTTTACCAGATGATTTTTGGAAAGAATTTGAACAACCTGAGCAAGAACAAAAACCACAACAACCATTACCTGATAATTTCTGGGATGAATTTGATAATCCTAATAATGGCCGAAATGCTGGACCTGAAAGAAGATATAATGATGATGGTACATACACAATTGAATATATAACACATTTAGCAACAACCCCATTAGGATTTAATAAAGATATATATGATCAACTAATGCAAGAAAATGAAGCAAGAAGACAACAAAGTGAGGACCAAATGACTAGTGGTGGAAGACATATGTAGTATGAAAAATGGAGGTATATTATGAGTGAAGCTTTGAATAATTTAAATGATGAATACAAGCAAATGAAAAAAGAAGCAACTTCAAGAGAAGAAAAACAACAAATAAAACAAGACTATAAAGAAATGAAAACACTAATCAAAGGTGCTGATAAGCTTATACAAAAGCATGATCAGGAACTAAGAAAATTTGATAAAGTTTGGGATAAGTTAGATAAAGAATATCAAAAACTAGGAGAAACACCAACTTTTGAAGAAGTAAAAGAAGAATTAAATGATAATCAACAACAATTTGAAGAACAAAAGAAACATAGTGATGAAGTAATAAGACAAGCAGATGAAACAATAAAGAAAATTGATGAAAAATTAGCAGAACTAGATAAGGAGAATGATAATAATGAATAATGAAGTAAAAGAGACTAAATTAACAATTAGAGTAAGAAATTATAATGGAGATTATGGAATTGGCAGTATATTTAATAATGAATTTAATGTAGTTGTTAAACAATTAGTCAATAATCCAAATAAAGAAAAAGGATTAATTATATATTCAGAGAATATAGGCTTTTGTTGTGATGAAAATTTAGGTTCCAATCCATTAGCAACTATTAAAACAGAAATTCCGTTTTTAGTAGAATTTGATAAACTTAATATATTTAATGAAATGATTGAAAAAATCAAAACAAATCCAGATTATAAATATAATGAAACTCATTATGCTACTAATAAGTTTGATCCAAGACGATTAGAATATGTTGATATTATAATTGACGGAGCGGAATTTGAATCAAATAATGATGAAATTTTTAAAACCATTTTACATGATGTTATTGATGTAGAAGAAATATCAGGTTTAATGGATGATTATTATCAAAAATTATCTCCTATTATGAAAAAAAGAAATAAGATTGAATATGATGATCCAAGTGCATTAAATATACCTTATGAAGAAAGAATAGTTTCAAAATTAGTAGATAAAATTAAAACTATAGAGCCTAATATAGAAACAACAATTGCACAATTATTAGAATTATCCAATGAAGATGTTGCAACAATAGATCCTTTAACACAGGGAACTGTATTTAATAATTTTATGAAAACTTGTGAAGAATTAAATATTAAGGTAGAAGTAAATCATGATGAATTTGGTGGACTAGGATACCACTATAAATTTAAAAAAATAGATAGTGTCAATAAAAAAGAATACACTCAGGAAGAATTAAAAGAACTATTTTATAGAACAATGAATGAAGCAGAAGTAAGCAAATTAAATGAATTAGGGATGAATGAAGAAATCGTCAAATTAAATACACCTACTCATCAAGTTAAATATTTTGATAATGTTGGTTATGTTTTAATTGGAGATGGTTATATTATTCAGGCAAATGGAATGGAACAACAAAGATATTTTGCTACAATAGTTAGTAGTCCTGAAGAAGCTAAACAAGAAATACTTAAAAAATTAAATAGTTAATAAAAGATGACTATAACGAATAGTCATCTTTTTTGAGTCTGTAAATAAATTTGTGTAAATAATAAATCTTTCCATGATAAAATATAAGAAATGGAGAGATTTTTATTATGGAAAAAAATAACAAAGGAAAAGAAATATTAAAATTATTACAAGAAAATTATGAAATAGAAACAGCTCAAGATTTATCAAGAGCATTAAAAGATATGTTTAAAGGAGCATTACAAGAAATGATGAATGCCGAGTTTGATTCATCAATGGGATACTCTAAATATGATAAAAAGGCAGAGAAAAATAATTATAGAAATGGTTCAACAAAAAAGAATTTAAAAAGTGAGTTTGGTTCATTTGAATTCGAAACACCTAGAGATAGAAATGGTGAATTTGAGCCTAAAATAGTTCCTAAAAATACGAGGGATGTATCAGGAATTGAAGATAAAATAATTTCATTATATGCAAAAGGATTAACAACTAGAGATATTAATGAGCAAATTCAAGAATTATATGGTATTGAAGTATCTGCGACAATGGTTAGTAATATAACCGACCAAATAATACCTGAAATAAAAGAATGGCAGGAAAGACCGTTAGATGATGTCTATCCATTTGTATTTATAGATGCAGTACACTTTAGTGTAAGAGAAGATAATCATATTATAAAAAAAGCAGCTTATATAGTTTTAGGAATTAATTCAGAAGGATTTAAAGAAGTACTAGGAATATGGATTGGAGAAAATGAATCAGCAAAATATTGGTTAGGAGTTTTAAATGAATTAAAACAAAGAGGTATGAAAGACATTTTGATATTATGTAGTGATAATTTAACAGGTATTAAAGAAGCAATTAATGCAGCATTTCCTAATACAATTCAGCAAAGGTGCATTGTTCATATGATAAGAAATTCAGTAAAATTTGTTAATTATAAAGATTTAAAAGAATTCACAAGTGATTTAAAGAAAATTTATACATCAGTAGATGAAGAAAAAGGATATGAACAATTACAAGAAATAAAAAATAAATGGTCAGATAAATACGCATCAGCATTTAAGATATGGGAATCAAATTGGGATACAATTTGTCCATTCTTCCAATTTTCTGATTCAATTAGAAAAATAATGTATACAACAAATACAATAGAATCATTAAATAGACAATTTAGAAAATTTACTAAAACAAAATCAGTTTTTCCAACAGATATGTCATTACTTAAATGTTTATATTTAGCTACTAAGAATATATCTAAAAAATGGGATCAAGCATATAGAAATTGGGGACCTATATTATCCGAATTATCAATTATGTTTGATGGTAGAATTTAGTTCTTTGAAAATTAAATATTATATGTTATTATTTAAATAACAAAAAAGAAACCAATTATGGTTTCATAATATCATGGTTAGATTCCATTTACACAGAATTTCTTACACACTCTCTTTTTTGTTTGTTTGATAAAATTCTTCAGCAGCTTCATCCATTTCTCTATTAATAGAACTTAATGCTTTATTTATTTCTGATTTATTTATAGTTCTAGGTGGATTAAATATAACTCCATGTTCTTTATCAGTTATTAAGTTTTTACTATTCATATCATTAACAACTTGTCTAAAAAATCTAGATGTAGTTGGATCTTTACTATTGGCATTTTTACATAGATAAGTTATAAAATCTTTTCTTTCATCCAAGGCATTTCTTCCTTCAGACTATCTACTGAGAATGCACATAAATATGGATCTCCATTAATTGGAAGAACAACAAAACAGCCTTCCGGCCATTTTACAGCCGGCGGAACATAAGCGCCCGTAATATAACGAATATCCCATGCTTCAAATGTAATTAAAACATCAATTCCAAACTGTTTCATTGCTTCACGTGTTCTGTTTAATCTGTATTCACGCATTCTTGGATAGTCAATTCCTGTGTATCTGTCACTTGGTAATCTTGTTGGCATATTTTTTCTCCTTCTTCTTCATTATTTTTTCAACCGCGCAGTTAAATTTGATAGTTTAATTATAATTTTAACAATCTTTTTTCTATAGTATAAAACACACAATTAGAATTTTGTTTTTGTGTTTTTACAACAAGACTTCTCTGCTAATCGTCTTTTATAATAATTAAGGCTATTGTAAAACACGGTTTCATTATGAATAACTTGCCTGACAGGCAGAATGGAGATGTAATATGAAAAAAGAATTTAGAGATTCCGTTATTTTATCTGCGGTAAGAACACCTGTTGTCAAAGCAAAGGGAGCTTTTTCAGGACTTCGTGCTGAACAGCTTGGAAAAATTGCAGTTGGTGCGGCTGTTGATCGTTCCGGCATCAACCCGGACGACATTGAAATGGCACTCATTGCCAATGTAAATAATCTTGATTTAAAATCACCTGGAAAATATATTACACTTGATCTTGAATACCCTACTAATATTGTTTCTTATAATATTGAACACGGCTGCGGCTCTTCTCTGACGGCAGCAGGTATTACTTCAATGTTTATTGAAAATGGCTGCGTTCAGGTGGCACTTGCCGGTGGTGTTGAGCATTCTTCCACTGCTGTTTATATGATGGATCGTCCTACAAGCGCTTACAGCATGATGCCGCCGAAGTGGTGCATAATGAAAACAACACCGCCTTCTTATGAAAACTTGAATATGGGTGAAACAGCTGAACGTATCGCCCAGGAATTCGGTATTACACGCCGTGAATTAGATGAATTCTCTGTATTAAGCCATAAACGTGCCGCAGCCGCATGGGAACAGCATTTCTTTGATGAACAGATTGTTCCTGTAACTGTTCCTGTCAAAAAAGGAACACCACAAATCATTGACAAAGATGATATTTTCCGACCTGACTGTTCTGTTGAGGCGCTTGGAAAACTCCGACCTTCCTTCACAAAAGACGGCCTTGTTACAGCCGGCAACAGTTCTCCATATTGCGATGGCAGTGCCGCTATTGTTCAGGTTGACAGTGAATATGCAAAATCTAATAACCTGACACCACTTGGTCGTATCGTTGATTATACCGCTGTCGGTGTCCAGCCTCAGATAATGGGAATCGGCCCCGCTTATGCTGTAGAAAAGCTTTTAAAACGCACGAATATGACACTTGATGACATCGATCTCATTGAATTAAATGAAGCCTTTGCTTCCCAATCCATCGCCTGCATTCGAAAGTTGAACTTAGATATTGATAAAGTTAATGTCAATGGCGGCGCTATTGCTCTTGGACATCCATTTGCCGCAACCGGTGCTATTTTAATTACTAAAATGTTATATGAATTAAAACGTCGTGACAAACAGTTCGGTATTGTATGCTTCTGTATTGGCGGCGGACAGGGTGTTGCTGCACTGATTGAACGTCTTTAATTATTAAAGGAGTAAATTATGATATTTAAGAATTATGTTGAGTTAACCGATCACATTATATCTAAAGCAAAAAAAACACCTTTTGCCATTGTATGTGCTGATGAATCTCACACAATGGAAGCTGTCATTGAATCTTATCAGAAACAGTTGATTCTGCCTGTATTTATCGGTGACAAAAAAAATATTACTGAGTATTTGACCGCGAATGGCTTAAACGCTTCTGACTTCGAAATTATTGATGAAACGGACCCTACCAGAGCCGCTCAAACCGCCGTTTCTCTTGTTCATGATGGTTCTGTACGCGGTATCATGAAAGGCAAACTGGATACCAGACAATTAATGAAAGTACTGTTAAAATCAGAGAATAAACTGCGTACATCATCTGTTGTATGTGCAATGTCGCTGATGGAAATTCCTTACTATCACAAATTAGTTGCCGCCAGTGATCCGGCTCTTTGTATTCACCCAAGCCTTGATCAGAACGTTGCTATTATCAATAATGCAGTAACCGCATTAAACAATATCGGCATAGAATGTCCAAAAACTGCCATTCTTTCTGCATCTGAGTCACCTAATCCAAAAATGCCGGAAAGTCTGGAAGCAGTACAGCTTAAAGAAATGAATCAGCAGGGGCTTATCAAGAACTGTATCATTGACGGCCCATTATCCTATGATCTCTGTTTTGATCCAGAATCAGCTAAAATCAAAGGATTAACCAGTGATGTGGCCGGAGATCCTGATCTGATCATTTACCCTGATCTGGTAACCGGCAATGCCGTATCCAAAGCACTGGTTCTGAATGCCAGGGCAATCGGAAGCAGCGTTATTCTCGGAACAGCCGTTCCAGTTGTTCTTCCATCGCGTGCTGCATCCGTCGAAGAAAAGGTACGAAATATTCTTCTTGCCTCAGCCAGTGTAAATTAAATATTTTACCAAATCCTCCCTATTATCCCGTTTATATTGAATCCATTTCTAATATAAACGGGATATTTTTATATTTCCTCTATTTCCAATAATGGAATCCGTTCCGGGTATATAATTTGCACAAGTAATACACTGATCAAAAGTGTAAGAACAAGGCGACCGTTTTCAAAATCAACACCAAATATATCCTTAATTCTTGATAACCGATAAGTTAATGTATTTTGATGAATAGACAACAAACGACTGCTTTCCTTGCTATTACGATTCGTCACCAAATATGTCCGCAGCGTTTTCACAAATTCCGAACCGTTCTCCTGATCATACCTAATCATATCCAAAATAATCGGATGCAGAAATACTCTGGCATCATATTGCTCCACAAGGGGAACGAAAACATGCATTGGCATATATTTTTCTGACGATATTACCCGGTCTTTTAAATGCAGCAGCTTTCCAAGACGCGCTGCCAGTATTGCCTGCTGATATTTGACTGCTACACACTGAAGATTCTCATAAAAGCAGCTTGTTTTTGCAATATAAATATGGTTCTTTGCTATAAAAGTCCTTAATTCATCATTGTCCAGTCCATTATAATGCTCCCCGACTTCCCCAAATAAAGTCAGCATATAATCATCCATCTGTATACTGATTGCATTTTTATAAAGGCGATTCAATAATTCATTATAAATTGGACGCACATATTCCAGTTGATTCTCATATTCAAAATAAGACACCGCCAACATATAGCCGCCTCTCAAAATGTGTTTCAGCTCTGCAGCACATCCTGAAAGCATCTCTGATGACTGATTGCCATCTGCGAGCATTCTAAGTCGAAGCTTTGCCTG
>OLPW01001926.1_pt1 | contig 19672 bp, 20 predicted proteins | sample 1672161 | NCBI WGS metagenome assembly OLPW01 (sample SAMEA3136654, study PRJEB25190) | human gut metagenome
TCTGCCAGCTTTTTCTGACCTGCCAATATGTACATCGACAGCTCTTTAAAATAGGTCTTGTTGATTTCATACATTTTATCCAACATTGCCACATCCTTGAGCAGGACGACCATCTGGTTTTCCAGACCCTGTACAATCTGGTTGATGTTGGTTTCTGCCTTGGCATACTTTGCCTTCATGGTGTTGAGCTTGTTGGTGTTTTTCTTAAAGAAGCCAAAGAAGCCCTTGTCCTCTTCCTCTTCAAAGTTTTTCAGCTCGGTGACGACGCCGGTCAGCATCTCGCCGATTTCGCCCAAATCCTTGGTGCGCACATTTTCCAGCGCACTTTCGGAAAAGTCCGCCATCTTCTTCTGTGCGCCTGCGCCGTACTGCAGGATGACACTGGAGTTGCTTAAATCAATCTGAGCAGCAAAGTTGTTCACCATCTGCCGCTCCTGTTCGGTGAGCATACTTTCGTCGAACGCCGGTTTGGGCTGCTCCTGTGCCATCGGCGGCTCGGGCTGGGCGGTCTGCATCTGCGGCGCCGGCTCACTGAATGGGTCGAGTGTCAAGGTCAGCTCCGGCTGGAGCATCTTTTCATTTGATTCAGTCATTTCTATCTCCTCCTCTGCTTAGCGGCTACTGCTTCGGCTCAAATTCCGAGCCGGTCAGCCCTTCCTGCTTGAGCATCGTTTCCAAAACGGTGATGTCAGAGCTGACATCCAGCACCTCGTCAGTAAACAGCTTATCCAGCAGATTTTCAAAGGCAACGTTGATGGTGTCCAGCGTAGCTTCAATCTGCTGTTTTGCACTGCGGATGTTTTCCCCCTGCACCGGCTGGCTGTCAAATTCCTCATAGACATTCAGCAGCTTGAGGGTGGTCGGCAGGTAGTAGTTCATCAGCCTGCGGATGTCCGGCAGCTTTTCGGGGTGCTCCTGCACCTGTTCAAAGATTTTCTTTGCGATGGTTTCCATCTGGTCCATCTTCGCAGAGATTTCCTCCCCCTCGATTTTATCGTTGGAGCGGCGAATCTGCTCAATCATCTCCCGTCCCTGCCGGATGGTGGCAGCCAGTTCGGGATTTTCGGCAAACAGCTGTTCATCCTGTTTTGCCTGTTCTTGCTGCTGTTTTTTCAGTTCCTCCTGGCGCTTCTGCTTTTCTTTTTCACGCTGTTGCGCCTGCTGCTGCACATACAGATACTGATTGTACACCTCATCGGTGAGCATCAGGCAGGTCTTCTGGTCGTCGATGTGCGCGCCCGGCAGCACCTTTTTGCGAATCATCTTCTGCAAATCGCGCAGTACGAAATTTTTGTCCCTGCCGCTGTCCCTTACCAGCATATCAATCGGGCAAAACTGGCTGGAGCCGACCGTTTTGAGGTAGCGTTTTAAGCGATTGGTGCGTTTGAGCAGAGAGATCCCCTTCCCCAGCATACCGCCCGATACACCCAGCAGCAGTACAAAAACGGCTGCTATCACTGCAAAGGGTGCACCCAGCAGGTCGGTCACCACAGCAAACCAGCTGCTGACTAACAAAAGCAGGGTGAAGATTCCTAATCCCACGCTGCCAAAGACGGTGAACAGGATGCCGGAGACACTGACTGTCTTGTATCGACTGACTGCCGGTGGATTGGGTGCATGATTTTTCTGCGATGACCCATACTGATTAGGACCGACGTGGTAACGCTGCTGGCTTTCCTGCTGTTGCCGCTGCTGCTGTTGCCCTGTATGATTTCCTTGATAAGAAGAAAATTCTTTTTTAACGTCCCGCGCGATGTTGCCAAAATCCCGTTTGATGTTTTTGATTTCCTGCGAGCGTGAAATCTCCTCAATTTTCTGACGCACCCGGCGCTCAAAATCTTCCGGCACCGCACGCCACCTCCAATCCATCCATATGATTATTCATATTATAGAACATTTTTGTCAAAAGCACAAGAAAATCGACCAATCCGAAAAAGAATTAAAGATTTGTTTAAAATGTAAATTCCTTCCGGCGCAGCCGCGGTCAAAATTTTTGCCGCACACAATTTCCTGCGATATTTTGTTGCCCGTTGCAAATAGTAAAAAGGAGCTTTTGGCTTTTCATTTTCATCAAAATAAAAAAACTGTGAGGGATCGCAATTTGAAACAGAAAAAAACTTTTCATCTTTCGCTGCGCCGCACCTGGCAGCTGATGACCGGCGGCTTGAGCGTGGTCACCCTGGCAGCACTGTGTTGGGCGCTGTGTCTGTCCGCTACCCTGCCCGACCGATACTATCTGGCAAAGGGCAGCCGCTTTTCCCTGGGGGATTCTTCCTTGATTCAAACCAGCAGCAACGACGGCTACCCGCTTTCGGTCTATTCGTCCACCGGGAACACCTTTCGGATGGATTTAAAGCTGCTGGGACTCATCAATATTAAGCCTGTCAGTGTGCAGGTGGTCGACCGTCGGGTGGTTGCCCTGTGCGGAACACCCTTTGGCATCAAGATGGTCACCGACGGCGTGATGGTGGTCGGTACCGGCGCTGTCACCGACTGCAACAGCCGCGCGGTCAGTCCGGCACAGACCGCCGGTATCCAGGAGGGGGACATTATCCTTTCCATCAACGGCGAAAAAATCTCCTCCAAAAAGCAGTTGACGAAGCTGGTGGAAAGCAGCGCCGGGCAGCCGCTTTCGCTGGTGGTGCGCCGAGGGGAGCAGCTGACCTCTCTGCACCTGTCGCCGGTGCGTTCCTCACTCGACAACAGCTACCACCTCGGGCTGTGGGTGCGGGACAGCTCGGCGGGTATCGGCACCATGACCTTTTACGACCCGAACAACGGCTGCTTTGCCGGTCTGGGACACGCCATCTGCGACGTGGACACCGGTCAGCTGATGCCGCTTTCACAAGGGGAGATCGTGGAGGCTTCCATCATCGGTGTACACGCAGGAAAATCGGGCAGTCCCGGGCAGCTACAGGGCGCCTTTGTTGCCAACCGTTCCATCGGTTCTCTGTACACAAACAGCTACAACGGTGTTTACGGACGGCTGCTGAGCCAGCCGGTCGACGCGCAGACCATTCCGATGGCACAGTGTCAAGAGGTGCGGCAGGGACCGGTCAAGATTTTGACCACCGTATCCGGGCAAAAGCCGCAGCTGTTTGACGCCTGCATTGAAAAACTCAGCCTGTCACAGGACGAACCGACCAAGAACATGGTCCTTCGCATCACTGACCCGGACCTGCTGGAATTGTCCGGCGGCATCGTGCAGGGCATGAGCGGCTCTCCCATCATCCAGGACGGTATGCTGGTGGGCGCTGTGACCCATGTGTGAGTACGTCCACGATACCTATAAATCCTTAAATTTTAGGGAGTCGAGGATAAAGATCGATGACAATCTGTCCGTCGGCTCCCTTGAAATATTCAATTCGTTCCAAGATTTCCTTTAAGAGTTCGTTTCGTTCCTGGTTGGTCATATGGTCGTAGCTTGCAAGCAGCTCCTCTGTCTGAGGAATCAGGCTTGCTTTGGAGGATTGGCTTTCTTCCAGCCGATGCACTTTCTTTTGGAGTTCTGCTTTTTGACCTTCCAAATCTTCCATCGAAAGGACAAGCTTTGCTCTTCTGTTCTGAAATACCTCGAAGGAATACACACCCTGTTCAACCAGATCAAAGGTGTTTTCTAGCTGTTTGGATAACTTTTTAAACTCCTGCTCTATTTTCATCAGTTGCTTTCTGGCAATCTCGATATCGTCCGTATAACCGACTGTATCGATTTTAACCTTATATCCCTTCAGCCAGCTTTTCAGTGCTCCAATAATCTCCTTCTCCACCACATCAAAGTATGCACTGCAATTATGACATTTCCTTGAATTGGTGCAGCGAAGACGTGGAGCATGATTTCTTGCTGCTGTCATGGTTGTTCGCCCGATCCGCTTACCGCATATCGAGCAGAAGAGCAAACCAGAAAAAGGATTCATCAGCTGATATTCTTCCCGAACCGGTGCTGTTGGTTTTCGGTCCAGTCGGATTTCCTGCGCTTTCATAAAGTCTTCTTCGCTGACCAGTGCTGGATGCAATCCATTATAAATATCATAAGAGCTTATATCCTTTTTGCGTTTGATACGCTTTTTAATCTCTCCGTTTTCGATACTTTTGACCTGTCTGCTCCATCCTCTTCGAATCTTTCCCATATAGACGGGATTTGTAATAATCTGAGAGATTGTCGAATAGGTCCAAAGATCGCCATGCCTGGTTGGAACTTCGCGGTCATTGAGATAGTTTGCAATCATCTTGGTTCCCTGATGATTGAGATACATCTCAAAAATCTTCCGAATAATCGGTGCTTCCTCCGGGTGTGGCTCTAAGGTATAACCTTTTTCGTTTGGAAGCTTAACTCGATTATATCCATAGGGAGCGATACTTCCAATCCATTTTCCCTCTGATGCGCTGCTGTCCCGTCCGCGAATCAATCTTCGGTTGATGGTCTTATACTCTCTTCGGCTCATAAACAAGCCAAATTCGAAGTACTCTTCATCAAATTCGTTGGATGGGTCATAGATCTTGGTCGGAGTGATAATCTTTGTTCCGGAAAACTGAAACACCTGGCTGATATATGCCTGATCAGCTCCGTTTCCTCTTGCCAGACGCTCAACATCGACAACAAGGACTCCGGCATAAAATCCGGCATTCACCTCTTCCAGCAGCTTCTGAATTTCCGGTCTTGCGGCGATTGACTCACCAGAAACGACCTCATAATAGGTTTTTGCAATATAATACCCTCGCTGTGCAGCCAGTTTGTCCAGAATTGCTTCATGCCGCTTGAGCGTTTCCTCAATGCTCAGCTCTGCATAATCCCTGTCAAAACGCGACTTACGAAGATATTTTACATATTGCTCCATCTGGGGCCCCCTTTCTGGTTTCATTATAAGGTGAAACATATTTTCCCGTCAATGATACGGATCACGCTAAATTCTGGAAAAATCCGCAGCTTTATTGCGAGACGGTATTTTCATCTTGAACAGCAACCGCTTCCTCTGTCGTATTCCTTCTTTTGTAGTAATTGCTTACAATCTGATTAAGATGAGAGATACAACCTTCGCTTGGAGCGTTGCAGTACTCATCGTGGATGCGAACAATCGAAGATTTTGTTTTGATTTCAGTTCTAATCATAGCTTCTCCTTTCGACGAAAGAAAAAAATCCTGCAATAACAGTATGAACCACCACAAACAAAACTATTCCAATATCGGAAACAGCCACACCTTGAACCAACATTTTGAAAGTTCCGGTGTGGCTGTTTTATCTTCTTGTTATATGTACCGTATTCTTGCTCGTCCCCCGATACTGGGAATATGCAGGCCTGTCTGCGGCAACAGACACCGTGATATCAGCTTTTTTACTGATACCCCCCTTTTACCCTGCGGTACGGGCTTTTTACGGTCCTCTTCATCATGGGGTCATGGCGTATCCGACCTGCCGGTGCCGGAGTATAAACGTTCAGGTTACCGCTCTTACCTTTGATACCATTGATTTGGCGGATATTTTCCGCAGGTAGTCGTCGCGTCTGCGCTTATTTCGCTTTCTGTTTGCAATACAGCCATGATGAAAGTTATAACCTACATACTGATGTAAGCGGCCTTCTGCCACTGTTTATCAAAGTACACGAGAATGAAAATCCTCTCATATACTTTCCCGTTCGGAAGGCTCATTTACAACCAAATATCACTTTAAAACTCATAAAACTCTTTCAGAAGTTTTCTTAATTTTATCAGCACTGCCTGCTTTCTTTTGTTCACTGCCTGCTGGGAGATATGGAGCATCCCTCCTACCTCCTGTTCTGTTTTTTCTTGATAAAACAGCAGGTTGATCAGTTCCCGCTCTTCTTGATTTAAGAACGATAGTGCCTTCCTGACCATCTCTGCATCCAGGAGCTTCTCAACCTGAGCCTGCACGTTTACTTCCTGAATCACAAACTGCTGGTTTGCCTCCAGCAGACGTTCATAGGAGTCTTCCCTGCTTGGGAGAAAGGATGCTGTTTTCCTACTAAATTTTTCTGCTTTGAGATCATAGGCGAAATACTCCTCTTTTCGTTCAAAGTGTTTATAAACTTGGTAGACTTCTTCGCTTACCGGGACTGCTTGTCCATTTATGTAAAGATGATAATCGTTTTTCTCTTTACTCATATCCCTTACCTCCAAAATTTGAAAATGTCTGCTTTTCAAATCTTGAGGAGGTGGCGAGCGAGATCGATATTCTATATTTTTACAGAGTAAAAATATAAGCATAATCATTTGCGTATGTATACAAATGATTATGCTTATGAATACCCAATATTCATAAAATCACCTCAATGGGTGTTCTATCCTAAAAGTGCTGTTTTACGAATGTTTAAAGCTGTATATCATCACATTATCCAAATCTTAGTACCTAAAAAATAAAACCTCCTATCCGGAGGTTTTATTTTTATTGCTTTAAGTTTTTTATCATTCCTAATATCATCATAACAGATTCAAAAACAACTGCGTTGCTAACAGAAATAGCCATAGTCTGTGTAGCATCTAACATATTGAATGCTATGAACAAAATCAAACTGCACGCAACACAAATTTTAGCGCGGTAACCGTAAACTTTCTTTTCAAGATCGTCTAACTGTTTTTCGTGATTATCTACAGGGCTAAATAAAAAGATAAAGACACTTGATAATATCAAAAGTACAATATCTACTTTAAATAAGATACCTGCAATACTCACCTTACACAGTACAGAATTCAAAATAATCGTAGATAAGCTTACAAGATAGCACCCTAAAATGCTTGATGCGTGATAGCCTCCGCTATAAGATCTTAAGAATGAATACGCAATGAGGAACAATATCGTTTCTTTTAACGCTCCCACCAACAAAGCATATATGATAAAGCTTGTTATATATGTAACTTTTAACAATAACATCTTTAAACCATATTGATAAATAGGAACATCTTGCTTCGAGACGATTTGATTTTTTACTAATTCCTCACAAATGCTATTGATTATATTTTCCATTAAAACTTACGCAATTTTTTTATCTGCTTTGGTTCTTTAGGTTGATAATTTACTACTGGGCATGCCGTGTTTGCCATTTTTTCTACTTCTTTTCTTGTAAGTTTTTCCACCTTTTTTAAAATATAATTTTTAAAATTCATTTGTCCTTCTCCTTTTTTATTTTTAGTATACAATTTACGACATATTTTGACAAGAAGCTTTAAATCACTTACAGGAAAGAGGAAAAAAATATAAAATATCATCACTTAACCGGAATGATAATTCTTGTTTTAAAACAATTATCATTAAATTCTAGCTCAATATCCCCTTTATATTTCTTTACAGTATCCTGAACATTTGATACTCCTATTCCAGAGTGGCCTGGCTTATTGGAGTGTAATATTCCACCCTGAAAATTAGGTCTGTCTCCTATAGTGTTTTCCAATCGAATGATTAACATTTTTTTATATTGATGAATATATAACTCTATTTTCCGTTCCCCTTCTATAATCTGCTGACATGCTTCTATTGCATTATCCAAAATATTTCCTAAAATAATGACCCAATCCAAATCACTGATAAAATCAAAATCCAGATCCTGCACTTCCACATGAAAGCTGATTCCTTCTGTTTTTGTTTTTTCAATCTTGCTATTCACTAAAGTAGAAATAATTTTATTTTTGGTATCAAATCCAGAATTGTTTTTATCAATATTTTCTATCACTTCGTTGATATATTCCTTCGCTCTTGGATTTTCACTCATACTCAAACCTTCTATCGCTAAAATATGATTTCTCATATCGTGTAGTATTTTTTTGGATTTTTCATACTGTTCCTGAAGCTGCTGCAGATGTTGATATTCCAACTCATCCTTTTGTTTAGACAATACCAACTCCTCCTTCAGCTGCTCTTCTATTTGAAAAAGATGATACAGATAAATTCCAAGAAGGTCGAATACCAAGAAAAAGAATAGTGTGAGAGACAAAACTTCCAGATTTGCAGATCTCCTCTCTGATAAAAAGACCCCATAAATTAAGATAATCAGCTCCATTAAAAGAGCCAGAAAAAATATGGTGTTAATATTAAATCTGCTTTTTTGATATTGATTACGATTAATATACTGAACGATTACTCTAACTGTCACTATAATCAGAACACTACTAACTAACGACATATAAAGTCTAAAAAAATCTGTATTTAGTGTTTGTTCTGTTTCAACGTGAGCTAGTAACGATACAATTGGTATCGAGCTGATATCCATAATTACCAAATACAGATAAAAAAATGATGTATAAATCAGCTTGTTTCTATATTGTTGGTAGAAATAGGAGATCAGTATCATTGAACTAAATCCAAATCCAGTCATCCAAAGAGAATTTTTATGTAAAGAGATAATCAGAATATATCCCAAAGCAAAAAGTGCCCATAACAGAAAATAGATTCTTGTTGGATATTTATCTTTCCGTCCATATACCTTTTCCATAAAATAACAGGATGCTCCTGTTACTGTAAATACTGGCAATACGGTAGAAATCAATGTTGTAAAAAAAAGAATATGAACCTCCCCCTCTCTCTATCAAATCATGTAATAAGTATCTTCCAAAAAATCATAATATTTCTTCTTAAACTCTACTGTTCTTTTTTGCGACAATGGTATCAGGTCTCCATTGTCGATAAAAATATCATAACCCTTCAAATAATCAATATGTAAAAAATTTACCAGAAAACTTTGGTGGGGACAAGCAAAGATGGATTGATCTATCTTTTTATAAAGCTCCTCTATGGTTCCTTTAAATATATATTTTCCTTCTTTTGAAACCATTCTTATCTTTCTCTCATAGGTTTCAAAATAATAAATATTGTCTATTGCTACATGCTTCACACCCATTTCCGTCATAATGCTCAGGCGATTATGGGGTGTTCTCTTTTTCAGATATTTTAATGCATCATCAAGAATATTGCTGATGCTATTTTCATTTACAGGTTTTGTGATATAGCCAAAAGCATGTACAGAATAAGCTGTTTGTGCGTATTGAGCATAATTTGTAACATAGATAATCTGTCCCCAACTTGATTTTTTTCGAAATGCCTTCGCTACTTCAATTCCATTATATTTCGGCATTTCGATATCCAGAAACATGATATCAAAAAAAGGCGCACTTTCTATCAACTTCTGAGAATCATAATATTGCTGAATTACTACAGGGATTTCTTTTTGATGAAAATATGTTTCAATTATTTCGAATAAATCATCATTTATCTCATAACTATCATCACAAATTACTACAGACAGCATAGGAAGCTCCTCACTTTGATCAAAACTAGCATATCTAAATATCTTTTTTATTATAACATAATTTATCGATCTTTTTCTATAAATTACTATCTATAATTTGTAACAAATGTCTTCCTCTTTATCTTCGTCAAAATTTATCACATCAAAACAAAAACGGTGTAAATCTTACAACAAAATTGTAAGTTTTACACCATTAATTATTTTTATATAAATAGGATATATAATAAATATATTACCTATTTTTTAAACCAGATGAAAGACACTCTATTACATCCAACAAGATATCTCGATCTGCAGGGTTGCACGAATTATAGCAGTTAATCATCTGTTGTACTTTTTTCTTGTCATCCGGAATCTCTGGGCAAAATAGATGATCTGTGGAGATTTCCAATGTATTAACAAGCGCATATAAAACTTCAAAAGAAGGGTTCATTACCCCTTTTTCTATCTTTGCTATATGACGAACTGATATCCCTGTTTTTTCTGAAAGAAGTTCCTGTGTTAAGTGTCGTTCTTTTCTAGCTTTTTTTAAACAACTCCCTAGGTGTTTCAAAATATCAACTGGCATTATCGTTCACCTCAGATTCATTATACAATTCTGATTTTATTTTGAAAATAACCCTATTATTCTTATAAATAGGTATTATAATTCTGTTTTATAAGAACAATAAAATATAGTGTTTAGGTTTATTTCAATTTTTTTGTCTTTCTCCTTAAAAAGGAGGAAAGGCAAAATGAATGAATCCATTTACAAAAATATCGCTAATGCACAAAATGATTCTGAAGAAATGTATCAGCTTATAAAAAAATTTGATCCATTAATCAGAAAATATTCGTATAAACTTGGATATGAAGATGCATATTCTGATATCGTTCTCCGATTTATTGAAAAAATACAAAAAATAAACTTAAATACACTAAAATCAACTAATAATAACAGTATGCTAAAATACATCAAAAAACTTGTACAAAATATTTCATATAACTTATATTATCATTCTACACACACTTCTGTAATTCCTAGTTTTAGTTTATCCGAATTTGAAAACTCTGACTTATCAGGAATAAAGCAAAAATTAGACTGCTACTATTCAACCACTGATGAATACCCTATAGTAACCACTGATTTCCTAGAGTGCAACCTAACACCTTATCAAGCTAATATTATCAAGTATATTTTTCTAAAAGACTATTCTATAAAACAAGTGTCTAAAATATATGGTGTATCCGAAGAAGCTATAACTATTTCCAAAAATCGAGCTTTAAAAAAGTTAAAAAAACTTATGTCCTGATTCATCGGAAAATCAAAAAAATTGACTTATTAGTTTCCTTTATAACATAATCATACATATTTATTTTTTTACTATCCAAAAACAAAAATCCTCCTATCAATAATAGGAGGATTTTTGTTTATCTATTTATAAAATGCCACTGCCCGAAGTCCTCTGCATAACCAGAAGAATTGCTATCAAACAGGACATCGTTAAGCTTAACGACACATCCTTGTCGAATACTATATTTTTCAGGATCGTTATATTCTGACGTACCCCAATATCCTGAAGATTTAGCCAGCCAGCTATAGCTCGCTAAACCCATAGTCTTAATAACATCACAAACCAAACCTGAACCATAAACACCAATCCGATATAGGGCTTGCTTTGATTCAAATGCAGCTTTTATTCCTTTAAAATAAGGAATAATATTGTTATTTATAACATCTTTGTTAGGGTTAAAATCGACAGCAAAATAAATAGCACTATTTTCAGGCTGATTTATTGTATTTATTGCATAATTTAAAGCATTATTGGCATCACTATAGCCAATCTCATAGGTAAAGTATTCTGGACGATCATTTGCATCCTGGTAAACAGATACTAAGTCCATATATTTTGAAAATTCTTCTGCTTCATTTCTTGTTAAAATTTTAGAAGAAGATTGATTTGTACAATAATATCGACATACAAACTGATATTTATTTGGACTATTGGAAATCTCCCTGATTGTTTTTAAATTACATTGTGCAGCTGTATCTAGACCATCACGAAGTCTACTATCGATCTTTTCAAAGGTCCATAATTGCCCCATGCTATTTCTATCTTCTTGCCAACAAACATTACTGTTGTTTTCTTCCTCTATTGCAGTTAAAACGACGTTACATCTCGAGCTCTGTCGTATTTTCCATACATTTTCAGATACTTCTTCTATGGTCAAATATTGATTTTCAAAGTCTCCACTTTCCCATATATCTGCATTTGCTCATGCACTGCTTCCTGTATAAAAATCCAAGACCATATTGGCATTTACCATAGTATGCAACAAAGCTCTTCCTTCTGCGCAAATACCCTCTAATCTCCATTTTTGCTCTATGCTATTGTCTTCTTCCCACAAACAGACATTTGTTCCATTATCTGCATTACCTGCATAAATATTTAGCATTTTTAAGCTTTTGACATTTCTAATATTATAAAATGCTCCAGATGTTAAGGTACTCATAGTTCTCCTCCTGTTTTATATTGGTCTTATTGTTTTTTTACCTAGTATATATTAAAAATCCTCAAAAGCCAAAAATGTAAACTATTAAATACATTTTTAGTTCAGATTTCAATTTTTAGACAAATATATCTTTTTCTCAAGTTCACAAAACAATAAAGTATTTAGCATAAAAACACAGAAGGAAATATTTCCTTCTGTGTTTTTAGTGTAAGCTATTCTAACTTTTTATACAGCAACTCTTTGATTTCTGCTAAATCTGACATTCCATCTGCCAGTTTTGCTATGCTGTCTTGATACTTTTTTTCACGAGAGTCCTGTTTTGCTTCTCTCTTTTCTATGTTTTCATAATGGCGTTCATCTCTTTTATCCTGCCTATGTATAATATAAAAAATCAAAACTAAACTCAGGACTGCCCACACACCTTCCGGTGCAAAAAAATCAAATAATGTTAATAAATCCATACATTATCACCTCCTTTTTATGCTATCGGGATCCCTATCATATAAAAAGGAAGAATAATATGTTTTGTAAACTATTTTGCAAAATAGTTTTGCATTTTTTTCAGTGCACGTCTCTTCTTAGCAAAGACCGCTTGTCTGGATATTTTTTCCTGATCAGCTATCTGTTGGATACTTTTCCCTTGAAAAAGCCATTCACATATAACCTTATATTCTTTTTCAGAAAGTACCTTTTTTAAATCTTCCATTAATAAGCCGTCATATGACTCGTTATAAGATAATTGATTCCCAAAGTTCTCAAGATCAAAATCTTCTATTTGACTTTCTATGATTTCAAATCCTGTCATTTGATTTTTTCTTGCATATTTAAGAAAAATTTGATAGGTCGCTTTTGAAATATAGCCTAGGATATATTTATCCTCATTTTGAGGAAACATTTCTACTTTTATATGGAGAATCAATTCTATAAAAGAAATCCTCATATCAAAATAAGCATCTTCATAATTGAGTTTCCTTGCATATTTCTTCAATAATGGATTAAACCTTTTTATAACTTCTTCTATCTTTTCATGGTCATTTTGTGATTCTGAAATTTGTTTTAAAATATCCATTTTGGTTTTACCCCCTTTGGGGAGTAAAGACCAAAATAGAATCCAAAAGTTAAACAAAAAAATTTTTTTATTGCATTTACATTTTCCCTTCCTTTTTGCTTTTTATATAGTGTAAGGACAAAACAGAACACCTACAGCCGCGGAGTAAAGCCCTTTTTGTTACTTACAGAATTTTAAAACAAAAGAAGGTATTTTTATGATTTTTAAAAACAATGCTACCTATCGTTTTATCTGTAGAGCTGATACCGGACGCGCTCTCAATGTTTATGCCAGTGCTGGTACTGCACCTAGCCTCTCTAATGTTTGTCTTTGGACTTCCAGTTCTAGCGATATGGGCCAGCAGTGGATTTACAAAGAAAGTGGAAGCAATCAATATTTCGTTTGCAAAGCAAATCCAAGTGTTGCTCTTGATATGCGGTGCTGCCAGTATACATATCAAATCCAAGGGTTGCTGGTCAGAACAATGTAAATGCACACGTTTATGCACCATCCACTACTTCCTACCTTGCTTTCGAAGATACAGATTCCGGCTACATCAAAATTAAACTGGCTCGTTATTCCAATAAATATCTTACTGCAAATCAGGGTAACAATGGTACTAGCAATGGTAGAACCACACATGACGCAGGCAATGTTTACTGGTATGCTGGTGGTTTGACTGACCATAGTCAGGAATGGAAACCAGTTCTTGTTGACGACGGCGGCTCTGTTGACCCGGAGCCAGATTCCTCTTTGACTCACGATGTTATCATTTCCAAACCATCAAACACATATCTTTCGCAGAGAAATGATAATACTTGGACTGGTTTAGAAAAAGTTTGCTCTTTAAGCCGTCTTAAAGGCTATGGTTGTAGTGCTGTATCAGCAACAATGATAGCACGGATCATGGAAAAAAATGCTTCTATTACGACCAAAAATCTTTATGATTGGGGAGTATGGAGTGTAAGTGACGGGTATCCGTGGGCACTCTGGACCCAAAATTCTTCCAGCCAGCTTCATTTTAAATTTAGCGATGCCACTAGAGTTTGGTCTAGCGCAAAACAACTTATTTTTGATGAAATTATGGCTAATCGCCCTGTGCTTATTTGGCTCAAAAACGATAGTAATAATGGTACTCACTTTGTTGTTGCATATGGCTTAAAGGCAGGAGCTAGCAAGACAAATCTTCAATATAATCAGATTATGGTTTATAATCCTGATCCTAAGGGTGCTGTTTCAGATGGAACGCTTAAGGATATGATGGCCAATAGCCTTTGGAAGGATTTTGGCTCTGTAAGAACAGCTATTCCAAAATAATAAAAAGTTTGTGGAAGAGTGTGAAGAGAATAAATCCTCTTCACACTCTTTTTATCCAAAAATAGGCTCCATAAGAACCCATTTCCCTGTTTCATTTTTCTTGATGCCTCGTTGTACAGGTACCTCTGAATTGATTTCATACATCTGGACACAAACTTCATCCGGTTTGTTTTCTAAAATTTCCATAGTAGAATAATCCCAATTTAAACTTCGAACAGAATCCCCCGTATAATCTGCTCTGAAATACAGCCCATCCTCAAACTGATAAAAAACACCTTCTATGTCATTTAAGTCTGATTTTGTAAGGCAATCGAGTCCAAAACTTTCAGATACCGAATCATAAATCTGGGTAATTGCAGCATTAATTTCCTCCACACTTTCCCACGGAAAATAGGGTAGGGTTTTTTCCGTAACTTTAGCAAAAATAGCGGTTCCGTAAACAGGCTGAAACCCTCCAGCGTCTGGATTTTTGGAATCTGCTGATACCCACTTAACATCAACAACCGTATTTTCAATGATATGTGTTGGAACATCTGTAATTGGAATTTTACGATAATCTTTCTGAACCCAAGCGAATAATTCTTTTTCCTTAGTGTCTAAATCTGAAAGGATTTTCTGGATTTCTTTTGCTGATAAAAGCTGGAGCTCGTCATCCTTTCCCTCTGTCTGACTTTCATCAAAATGGGGGAGTTCCTGACTTGGTTGCGATTGCTCTTTTGTTTCCCGCTCTGGTTCTCCGGAAAAGTTTTTTGTTTTGCTGGAATTTTTCTCTGCAGAACTTTCATTTAGAGAATCTGTTTTCTTGGAAATTTCTTCTGGGAGTTGATCTTCCTCTTCATCATCTTCTTCCATAATATTTTCCTGTACCGTGTCATTTTCTTCGGAAGTGTGCTCTTCCTGCGGTGCAGCTGTTTGGCGTGTACAGGACATGAAACTGAAAACCATACTTGCTACCAAAAATAAAACAACAACCTTTCTCAATTTCATATTGATTTCTCCTCTCTTTTTCTGATTTATATTATTTCTTTAATTAAAATTTTCTTAATTAGAATTTCTTTACATAGTTTACATTTTCCCTTCCCTTTTCCTTCTTATATAGTGTAAGGGCAAAACAGAACACCTACAGCCGCGGAGTAAGTTGTTTGTTTTATCCTTAAAAATTTTTATGAAAGAAGATGTTTTTATGGCACTTCCTGTTTCTGGAGGTATTTACACCTTTCAGTGCCTCGGCGCTGAAAATATGTTTTTAAATTTGTATTATTATAGCGGTATTTCCAATGGGCAGAACGTAATCCTTTGGGATGGCGATGGTAGCAAAGAACAGCAGTGGAAATTTGATGGAAAAAAACTGCTGCCAGTTCGTGATACCAGCTTTGCATTGGACAAGTATACTGTTGCCGGAAATCCAAATAATAATAACGCAGATGTTTGGGAAGCAAATGACCCAACCAATCAGAATATTGTTTTTGAATCTACCAACAGTGGCAGCAATGTAGTAAGAATCAAACTTGCCTCTTCCAATATGTATCTGACAGCATACGGCCTTGTACACGGTACAAATGATGGTAAGACTCCTACTTCTAAAGGCAATGTTTTTTGGGCTCCTAAGAAAACCAGTACCATGCAGCAGTGGGTTTTTACCAAAGTTGGTGGGTCTTCTAGCGGAGGACATCCTGAACAAAATCTGGCTGTTCCAATCAATCATGCCAAAATTCAGTGTGGATATCATAATCCCCAAAAAACACCTGCTTCACAATGGCAGCAGTGCCCACTTTATTCGACTTTAGGTTCTTTTGCAAAAGCTGGGCATTTTGGAATGGATTTAACAGGAACAGTAAACCCATTTTACGCAAGCGGTAATGGTGTTGTATTAGGTTTAAGCAAAAATGCCAATAATGTAATCGGAAAATGGCTTGCCATCAAGTACTATAACGTCAAAGGATATGGAGATATTATTGCTCGTTATTTCCATTTAAACGACATTTTTGTTTCTGTTGATCAGGAAGTTAATCTCAATACTTTGATCGCTACCTACGGAGCCACAGGCAATTATGTGACAGGTGCCCACCTTCATGTAGAACTTGATACAGACACAAAGGCATGGAATTATACACCTACTCTTTCTGCCGATAATGGTGGTTTATGTGCTGGTATTCGTGGTAGTCAGGATACCACTCTAAACCCTGCATATGTTTTTAAACTTAAAACATCTGAACCTGAAAATCAGACTATGACTTATCCTGAAACAGGATGGTATAGTGGTCCTCACTTTGATACATTCTAAACTCATTTTTGTTCCATTCCATGCCATATAAAGATATGGCATGGAATTTTTTATTCCTCACTGTTATAGAGAAGCTCGCAGGAATCGAAATAAAACCCTTCTTCCGTCATTACAACAGTAACACAGCATTCCTGATAAGAATGATACTCGTCATCATTATATTCAACAATCAGATTTATCTGGCTTCCATTTGTTGAATAATCCTTCATAAGAATTTCAATCGGAATCGGAGGAGTTGGAGAAAGGCTATATGCATCCAGTTCGGAACAATAAGAAGGTGATTTTGTCGTAAAGTCCTTGATATTGATTGCAAAGTAGTTCTTTGAAAATTCCTGAAACCCTTGTGCTTTAAAAAATGTCCCCCTTAAATTCTTCATTTCTTCCGTTGCGTTTTCTTCGGTAATTGTTATAAGATTTTCTTTCTCTGGGGTATTCATGCAATATCTGGAATAGATATCAATCAGATTACTCAATGTCAGATCATCTCGATCCGAAAAAATCATCCATATTCTTTGGTCTAGTGCTTTCCACACTTCAAACGCTTCATTTGCTATATTTTGTATCTCTTCTTCTGTTTTCTTGCTTACACTTGGAGTTTGCGGACTCTTCTCTTTCTGATCAGAGAAAAAAGAAATGCTTTCTAAAATCTCACGATGTAGTTGCATTGCTTCTTCGTTATATTTCCCAACCGCATAGATTTGGATGGTAATGTACATATCCTGATAAGGAATATAGTAATTATAGCAGTATTCCTTCTGATCTTCGGGTGGTTCCTCCTCATTCTTATCCCATAAAAACAAATCAATACTTAAAAGCACTTCCTGACCATTGATATTCACTATCTTGGAAGAAATATAAGTTGGGACAAGATCTACCTTTGCTGTAGACCAAATCGTTTGGCCTTCGGGAATTATTGTAGCCCAAAATCCTTCTGCTACTTTGCTTCCATCTTCATGATAAAACATCGTACCTGTATCAGACTGTATCCAATCAGCTGGTACCTCCAGAGAAAGTTCTATTGTTTCTCCTTCTATTATTCCTGTCTCACTCCCCTGAACAGTACAGCTTACATCGACTCTTTTCATTGTTTGTGATGAATCTTTTTCTTTTTCCTGATCTAAAGTTGCATCATCATTTTTTTCCTCTTTGGGTGGGAGATCTGCTGACTCTGACTTTTGTGCATCTTCTGGATTACTGAAATCATCCACTGTTTCTTTTGGGGAATGAGTAGAATTTTCTGTTGTGAAATCTTCCTGCTCCATCTCTTCCATTACCGTTGTCTGCTTCTCTTCTTCACTCTGCCCCACTGTATCCAATCGACCTGATGCAAGCAGAACACAAAGAATCACCAATGTGATTAGAATCAATGTCAACAATAGAACAATTGCGGTGTTTCTTTCTTTTCTCATATCTTCAGCCCCTTTTATCCTTGATAACACTTCTTTTTATTAGTGTTTCATTTTCCAAAAAAATTTTTAAAGTGTTTAGTTTTTTCTGATTTTTTCACTCTTTATATGGTAAAGGATGTGATAAAAATGTTCTAAAAAATCCACAAAGCAGAAAGCAAACGATAAACAACAGAAAGGATGTCAGTATGTACAAGCAGAAATTAACCCTTGATCCAAAACTCGCAGAAATCTGTGAGGCAACCCTTACCGTCTGTGATGCAGAACCATTGCAGCAGGAAACTCTTGAAAAAGCAGCCAATTTCAAAGTGTTGGGATGCTCCAAACTCTCTGAGCAGGAAATGAACGCCCATAAACTGATGAGAGTAGCAGCTCCTTTGGCTACAGGACAGAAGGATGTCGCAGTAACAGAGCTGAAGTGTGTCTCTGTGGAAGGCACTGTTCTCCCAGCAGAGTTCCAGATGCATTATGTCTTCCATGTAGCCAACTATTCGAATGAAGCAATCCCTTCTGTACCGGTGACCATCTACTTCAACACACCGGATCATGCGCTGGTAGAACAGGGAACAACAACTGTCACCAATATCCCTGCAGGACATTATCAGGCTCTGGAATTTACCTTCCCAGGTGTCGTGGCAGGTCAGTGGAAGATGTCGATGGAAGCAAACAAGCCAAGAGCATTTGAAGAGAGCAACTATGAGAACAATCTGCTTTCCAGAATCTTTACCTATGTGAACAAAACAGAACTGATTGCCGAATCGGTATCAGCAGTGGATGATGATCCAAAGTTTGATGCAGACGGACACCAGATGCTGTACTATGATGTACCGACAACATTGGAGTTTGTATTGAGCAATGTGAGTGCGATTGATGCAAAGAATGTGCTCGTACAGGTTCCGGCGGCATTTGAAGATGCGACAGGCGCTCATCCAGCTAAGCTGGCAGAAACCAGGATGGATGTACCGGCACATACAAGAAGAACACTAAAGCTGGATATTACCTTTAACAAGCCAGCGACAGCGCAGATTGGTCTACTGCTCAACAATGACAGGGCTTGCGATGAAGTTAACTATGAAAACAACGAAACGCATGAGATTTTCTCTATTACCAAGTACAATCCGGGAACTGGACCAGATCCGGAGCCGGAAGAAGCAGTAGATATTGATTTTTCTGATCCAAGTATTGTAGCCCTGATTCCTGGAAGAATGACAATGCCGCTTTATGATCAGTCGGAAGATGCGACATGGAAAGGCATTGATGAGACAAAGGATAGAGTAACTATAGATGCACTGGTAAAGAGCGGATGTGGTATTTGTGCATTAGCAATGGTTCTTACATATATGAATGATTCTGATGATGGTGCTTCAAATGTTACGCCAGCAGATGTTTATCATCGTGGTGTTTCGGATCCGAATAGTGTTTCAATTGATCATTGGGATAAAGCATCTCAAAACTACACTTTTGATAGAACATCTTTGACATCTGAACTGACTTCGAATGTACGAAGCACTCTTAAAAATGAAATCGTTATACAAAAGCAACCCGTGATTCTTCATTACTTTGGCTCTCCGACCCATTTTGTAGTAGTCAGTGGTTATGAGTTTGATCCTAAAAAGGTTGGAACAAGCGGCTATGCCTCCGATCCATACGATCTATCTCATTTTAAAGTGATGGATCCATACAAAGGAGAAGCACATACTTTACAGGAAGTTGTTAATTCTCCTAGATTCAGCTCCTGGGATACCATGAGAACAATAAGATAAAACCGAAAGGCAGGGCTATTTTCAGCCCTGCCTTTTCCTCTCATCCTACCCTGAATATTCATACTCAAGAACATAGTTTTGAGAAAGAGTTTCGTCATCAGAAAAGCAGA
>OLPW01001930.1_pt1 | contig 19659 bp, 19 predicted proteins | sample 1672161 | NCBI WGS metagenome assembly OLPW01 (sample SAMEA3136654, study PRJEB25190) | human gut metagenome
TATAAGCGTGGGTTCATCATATTTGGTGTGGTATCTTTAACTATGGGAAACTCCGGTTTCCCAGTTGGAAACGGTCTGGCGCGTGACGTAGACATTTTCCGCCAGCTCCTCCTGCGAAAGCGAGAGCGCGGCGCGATGTGCCTTGATCTGATTACCGAGTTCCATAAGTGCCTCCTGTGCGTTTCGTTCGATCTGCCCCAAGGGTAGCCAAAACGGGAAAGTTTGTCGAGCAAAGCTGCTTTACATGAGGAAAAATTGCTTGTCAAAAGATTTTGACAAGCGCCTTTTCGCCCCGATATCAGCGGCTTGCCAGCTTTTCGCGCAGCCTTGCGATGCTTCGCTGCGGGGCGTCGATGGCTTCTCCCTGCGTTTCGTGCCAGTCGGCCTTTTCGATGGCGATGACCTTTTCGTAGTAGGTGATCGCCGTTTCATAGTCACCGCGAATTTCGCAGATCTGCGCGATGGCCTCGGCAGGGTCGACAAAGCGCGGGGGCGGCATGAGGGTCATCGTCTTCTCGTAATCCGCAATGGCTTCGTCGTAATGTCCAAGCTTGGCAAGCTCGCTTGCGCGCATAACGTAGACCTCCCACGTGTCGGGATACTTTGCGCACATGGCCTCCCACTGCGCGAGCGCGTCGTCGGTGTGCCCCTCCTGCAAAAGGATACAGCCGAGGTAAAAGTCGTCGTTGTAGGTCGGCTTCAGGCGGTGCATTTTGTCCAAGACCTCGCGCGCCTCCGCGCAGCGGCGGTCGGCGATGAGAAGGTCCAGAAGCCACAGGTGTGCGCTGTGGTTCTCCGGATGCGCGGCGAGAAACTCCTGATAGAAGGCGATCGTGCGGTAGTGGTTCGTCGCGTTCCAGTCGAGGTACGCGCCGTGCTCGGCGTCGAAGATGGCGTTGTGCGCCTCCTTGCAGTCGAGATTCAGTGCGAGCGCCTGACGCGCGAGGGGAGAGGCGAGGTCATTGTATTCCCGTGCGCGCTTGCAGTAAAGCTCTGCGAGCAGCAGCGTCGCGCGCGGGCGCGTTTCCTCCTCGCGGCACTTTTCCTGCAAAAAGTGCTCCTCTTCGTCAAATTCCTGCTGTGTGAGAAAGCGCTTGTCCCAGAGCATATTGTCGATGCGGGTAAAGCGGCTCTCGTCCGTGAGGGAGAAGAGCGAGTCGATGCTCGTTCCCAGCGTGACGGACAGCGCGGGCAAAAGCTGAATATCGGGAAGCGAGCTGCCGTTTTCCCACTTGCTCACGGCCTGTGCGCTCACGTGGAGGGCTTTTGCAAGCTGCTCCTGCGTCATGCTTTTGGAGAGGCGCAGCGTTTTGATCTTGCTGCCGATGTCGATGTTCATAAAGGCAAAACTCCGTTTCTATAAAGTGCGGACGTCCTTGATGAGTTCAGTATAGCCGATTGCAGGAAAACGCGCAATGGAGGGGGAGTTTCGCGCGCTCAAACGGCGGTTGAGCACAAAAAGGACGGAAGATGCTTTTCTTCCGTCCTTTTTATGCAGTTCCAGTCGAATCAGTCGCCGACGCCGGGGTTCAGAACCTTGCCGACGTTCCACAGGTGCGCGACCTGCTGCGCGGCGGCCAGACGTTCCTCGGGGGACTCGTAGCTTGCGTGCGCGGTCTGCGCGCCGCAGTCGACACAGGTGACATAAACGCACCAGCCCTGCTCATCCTCCACCGTACCGGTGCCGCGGCAGTAGGGGCAGTCCTGCAATTCGATCTCATAAATCGGGTCCATGGTATCATCCTTTCCTACCGCGCAAAATTGACAGTTTGCGCGGAAATAACCTAATGACCGTAGTATAGCAGGGAAACGGGCGCTTTACAAGCAAGAAAATAGCAAAAATGGGGCGCTCGCAAGCGCCCCGCTTTTTACACGTTTGACGACGGAACAGGAAGCTGGTACTTTTCCACGTAGGATTCGTACGTCTGCTGGAAGCTGCCGTCGGCAGTCTTGGCCTGGCGCAGTGTTTCGTGCAGGTTGAGGTTATGCGCACGGGCGTCGATGACGCAGCCGGCGATGTTGGAGCAGTGGTCGGATGTGCGCTCAAGGTCGGTCAGAAGATCGGAGAGGACAAAGCCAGCCTCAATGCTGCAATGGCCCTGCTGCATGCGCAGGATGTGGCGCGTGCGCATCTGCTCTTTGAGCGTGTCGATGACCTGCTCGAGCGGCTCGACCTGTTGGGCGAGCGCGACGTCCTGCGAGGAGAAGGACTTGAGCGAGAGCGAAAGGATCTCGCGGATGGCGGAGGTGAGAATGGCGAGCTCGTTGAGGGCGCTGCCGGAGAACGTGAGGCCCTTTTGCTCCATCTCCTCAGCGGAGGAGAGAATGTTGACCGCGTGGTCAGAAATGCGCTCAAAGTCGCCGATGGTCTTGAGTAACTCGGTCGCCTCCTCGCTCTCGTCGCGGCCCATTTTCTGCGTGCTGAGCTTGACGAGGTAGGTGCCGAGGATATCTTCATAGTGGTCGCAAAGCTCCTCATCGTCGCGGATGCTCTGGGCGAGCTCGGGCGTGTTGTGGTCAAGGGCGGTGAGAGCGTTGTTCAGCGCGCGCACGGCGCAGTCCGCCATTTCGCGGGCGACAGCGCGGCTCTGGCGAAGGGCGAGGGACGGGGTGGGGAGAAGACGCTCGTCGAGCTCGGTCGTCTTTTCACCCTGCGTCTGGGGATCGTCGGGGACGATGCGGCAGGCGAGCTTTTCAAGAAGGCCGCCCGCGGGCAGGAGCATGGCGGTGCAGAGGACGTTGAAGACCGAGTGTGTGACGGCGATGCCCGCCATGGTGGCGGATTCATCCAGCAGCGCGGGCGCAAAAGCCGCGCGCACAATGCAGAAGACCGTCAGCAGCACGACAACGCCGATAACATTGAAGAGAAGGTGAACGACCGCGGCGCGGCGGGCGTTTTTGTTCGTGCCGATGGACGACAGCATGGCCGTGACGGTCGTGCCGATGTTCTGGCCCATGATGATGGGAATGGCCGCAGCATAGCTCACCGAGCCCGTGACGGCGAGCGCCTGCAAAATACCGACGGACGCGGAGCTCGACTGGATGATGGCCGTGAGCAGCGCGCCGGCGAGCACGCCGAGGAGGGGATTCTGAAAGGCAACAAAGAGATTCGTGAACGCGGGGACGTCCTTGAGGCCCGCGACCGCGCCGCTCATCGTCTCCATGCCGAACATGAGCGTGGCAAAGCCGAGCAGGATCATGCCGGTGTCCTTTTTCTTGTTGTCCTTGCAGAACATGTAGTAGATGATGCCGATGAGCGCAAGGACGGGAGTGAAGGATGAGGGCTTTAAGAGCTTGATCCAGAAGTTGCCGGAGTCGATGCCGCCAAGGCTCAAAAGCCAGGCCGTGACGGTCGTGCCGACGTTGGCGCCCATGATGACGTTGATGGCCTGACGCAGCGTCATCAGGCCCGAGTTGACAAAGCCGACCACCATGACCGTGGTGGCGGACGAGCTCTGGATGATGGCCGTGATGCCAAGGCCCGTTAAAAATCCGGCGAATACGCTGCCGGTCATCTTGTCGAGAAGGGAGCGGAGCTTGCCGCCCGCGCGGCGCTCGAGCGCCTGGCCCATCAGGTTCATGCCGAAGAGGAACAGGCACAGCCCGCCGATCATCGTGAGCACATTGAAAATATCCATATTTTCTATCTTTCCTTTTTTCTTTTTTGAGACCCTATTTATAACCAAGTAATAGTTTACGCGCCAAATGTCAAAACTGCCAGAGGAGAATTGTAAAATCTATGTAAAATACACAGCAGCGACGGAATGCGGCGTGATTTGTGTCATGTTGCACAGTTTTTTTCCGCATGAACTGGAAAAAAGTGCAGACACTAAGCGCAGCATTCGCCGCGGCGTCTGCCTCCGCGGCAAAAAGCAACTTGAAATGTCGGAGGAATCGTATGAAAAAAGACTTTATCGACACCAATGAATTCACAAAGCAGGAACTGCTCGACATCATCGACTTGTCGCTCGCCATCAAAAAGGCCATTAAGGCGGGCTACTATCCGCCCCTGATGCGCAACATGACGCTCGGCATGATCTTCCAGCAGTCCTCTACGCGCACGCGCGTCTCGTTTGAGACCGCGATGAGCCAGATGGGCGGGCACGCGCAGTATTTAGGCCCCGGTATGATCCAGCTCGGCGGGCATGAGACTATCGGCGACACGGGCAAGGTACTCTCAAAGCTTGTCGATGTCGTGATGGCGCGCGTCATCGAGCACAAGACGATCGAAGAGCTCGCAAAAAGCTGCACCATCCCCGTCATCAACGGCATGTCGGACTACAACCACCCCACGCAGGAGATCGGCGACCTCTGCACGATCGTGGAGAACCTTCCGCAGGGGAAAAAGTTAGAGGACTGCAAGGTCGTGTTCGTGGGCGACGCGACGCAGGTGTGCGCGTCGCTCGGCTTTATCACGACGAAGCTCGGCATGCACTTTGTCCAGTACGGCCCCCAGGGCCACCAGCTGAATGAGCAGCACAAGGAGATCATGAAGAAGAACTGCGCGCTCTCCGGCGGCAGCTACCTTGTCACCGATGACCGCGAGAGCGTACGCGGCGCGGACTTCATCTATACCGATGTGTGGTACGGCCTCTACGAAAACGAGATGCCGAAGGAAGAGCGCGTGCGCGTCTTTCACGACTATCAGGTCAACCGCGAGCTGATGCAGCTGGGGAACCTCGGCTGCAAATTCATGCACTGCCTGCCCGCGACGCGCGGCGAGGACGTGACCGACGAGGTCGCCGACAGCGACGCCTCCCTCTGCTGGGAGGAGGCGGGCAACCGCCTGACGGCCATGCGCGGCCTTCTTGTCTACTTCACGCGCTGCCGGCAGGAGCCGAGCGGTCTTCAGATCGCGGCGGCGAAAGAGGAGCTTGACAAAGTGCTCTGCGACAAGCTCGGCTGCGTCGAGGCTTACTGCGGCGTTTCGAAAGCGGAAAAGAGCTGAGATAAGCCATGGAGAAGAATCAATTCCGGCTCGCAGACGTCATTTTGTCGGTCATCTGCGTGGTGTTTGTCGCCGAGGCGGCGGCGCCGGTCGCGTCGATCGGCAACAGCCAGTATTTCTGGTGGATCTTTATGATATTGGCGTTTCTGCTGCCCTACGGCCTCATCGCCGCCGAGCTCGGCACAGCCTACGCGGGAGACGGCGGGCTCTATGACTGGATCCACGCGGCGTATCCGGACGGCAAGTGGGCGGCGCGTGCCTCGTGGTACTACTGGATCAATTTTCCACTGTGGATGGCGTCGCTTGCGGTGATGTGTCCCGAGCTCATCACGTTCATCACGGGGCGGAGCCTCGGGACGTTCGGCTCGCTCGTGGTCGAGCTGCTGTTCATCTGGATCGTCACGCTCATCGCGTGCTATCCCGTGTGCGACAGCATCATTATCCTGAACGTGAGCGCTGTCATCAAGATCGTGCTGGCGCTGCTGGTCGGCGGGCTCGGCGTGTGGTATATCAGCCGTTACGGCTTTGTCAACGACATGTCGGCGCGGACATTTCTGCCGTCGTTCGACTTAAACAGCCTCTCGTATATCTCCGTTATCATCTTCAACTTCCTGGGCTTTGAGGTCGTGTGCACGTACGCAAACAACATGAGCGACCCGAAAAAGCAGATCCCGCAGTCTATCGTGACCGGCGGCATCGTCATCGCGGCCATCTACCTCTTCTCGGCGTTCGGCATCGGCGCGGCAGTGGATGTGCGTGAGATCAGCGTGGATTCGGGGCTTATCGACGCGGTGTCGCTCATTCTGGGCGGCAGCGGCGGCGTGCTCGTGGGCGTGGTGGCGCTTTTGTTCCTCGTGACGCTGTTCGGCAATATGATCTCGTGGTCGATGGGCGTCAATTCGACGGCGGCGCTGGCGGCGGACCACAACGACATGCCGCGGGTGTTCGCCAAGCGCTGGGCAAAGAACGACATGCCCGTCGGCGCGGCGGTCACGTCGGGCGTCGTCGCCTCGTGCGTGTGTGTTTTGGGCGTGCTCATCGAGATGGCGTCGCCGGACTCGTCACTCTTCTGGAGCTTTTTCGCGCTGAATCTCGTGATGCTGCTTTTGAGCTATCTTCCCGTGTTTCCGGCGTTTTTGAAGCTGCGGCGCGAGGATGCGAAGACGCCGCGCCCGTTCCGCGTGCCGGGGTCTGACACGGCGCTCAAATGGATCGCCTACGTGCCGATGGTGCTCATCGTCATTTCGATCATTTTCACTGCGGTCCCGCTCTCGTTTGACGCAGAGACGCTTGCGAACTTTCTGCCCATTACGATCGGGTCGATCCTCAGCGTGGCGATCGGCGAGGTGCTGATCGCGCTGCGCGGAAAAAACGCGCGCAGCTAAGTGTGGTTTCATCATAAGGAGACAAGGTTATGGCAAAACGAATCATCGGCACAACGCCGAAGCAGGACGGGTATCGCATGCCCGCCGAATTTGAGCCCCAGCAGGGCGTGTGGATGCTCTGGCCCGAGCGAAACGACAACTGGCGCGACGGCGGCAAGCCCGCGCAGAAGGCCTTTGCGGATGTTGCCAAGGCCATCGCAAAATTTGAAAAGGTCACGGTCGGCGCATCCGTGCGCCAGTATCAGAACGCGCGCGCCAAGCTCCCCGAAAATATCCGCGTCGTGGAGCTCGAGAGCGACGACGCGTGGGTGCGCGACTGCGGGCCGACGTTCCTTGTGAACGACAAGGGCGGTCTTCGCGCGGTGGACTGGGAGTTCAACGCCTGGGGCGGGCTCGTCGACGGGCTGTATTTCCCCTGGGACAAGGACGACCAGATCGCGCGCAAGATCTGCGAGATCGCGGACGTGGACAGCTACCGCACAGAGGGCTTCGTGCTCGAGGGCGGCTCCATCCACGTCGACGGAGAGGGCACAGTGCTGACGACTGAAATGTGCCTGCTCTCCGAGGGCCGCAACCCCGATAAGAGCAAAGAAGAGATCGAGCAGATGATCTGCGACTACCTCGGCTGCGAGAAGGTGCTGTGGATCAAGGACGGCATCGACCCTGACGAGACGAACGGGCACATCGACGACGTGGCGTGTTTCATCGCGCCCGGCGAGGTCGCGTGTATCTGGACGGAGGACAAGGATCATCCGTTCTACGAGCAGGCGCAGGCGGCGTACAGATTCCTGAGCGAGGCGACGGACGCCAAGGGCCGCAAATTAAAGGTCCACAAGCTCTGCCTGACAAAAAAGCCGTGCTTACTCGAGGGCGCGGATACCATCGACGCCGTGGAGGGCACTATCCCCCGCGAGGACGGCGAGGTCAGCATCGCGTCGTATATGAACTTCCTGGTCGTCAATGGCGCGGTCATCTTGCCGCAGTACGGCGACGAAAACGACGCAGTCGCCATCGAACAGGTGCAGAAAATGTTCCCCGACCGCGAGGTCGTGGGCGTGCAGACGAAGGAGGTCGCCTTCGGCGGCGGCAATATCCACTGCATCACCCAGCAGCAGCCTGCGGTGAAGAAGTAGAAAGAGCGCCGTCCGTGCAATAAATGTACGGGCGGCGTTTTTATGGTGCTTATGCAGTTTGCTCGCGGGCGATGCGGATGAATTCCGAGAGCACGCTCCACGGATACGAGCGGCTCAAGTACCCAAAGCAGATGGGATAGGAAGCCTCGGGGCAGAGCGGGAGAATATGCAGGTGCGCAAGCTGCGCGGGCGAGAGCGCCGTGTGCAGCAGATTTTCCGGGCAGAAGCATGCGCCGACGCCCTGCTCGCAGAGCGCGAGCAGCGTTTCGACGTTTTCCGACGTCGCTTTGCTGACGGGCGAGACGCCCGAGGAGCGCAAAAGTCCGCGCCCGATGCGCCCGCCGATGTCCTCCGCGGAGCCGAGGACAAAGGGGCAGCCGCGCAGGGAGCTCAAATTTCCCGCGGCGATCTCGCCGCGGTGCGTGTCAAGGTCGATGCCGCACTGCGCGAGCAGCCCATCGGACAGGCACAGCACGATGTGCTCCAGATAGTAATCCTCAAGCACCACGCCGGGGAGCGGGTGTGGAAAGCCGGCGATGGCGAGGTCAATGCCGCCGCTGAGCAGCGCCTTCTGGATCGCGTCGTTCGAGCCCTCAAGCAGCGTGATCTCGACATTCGGGTATCTGCGCTGAAAGACGGGGATCAGGTGCGGCATGATGGCGCGGCCGCGCGTATAGGCGATGCCGACGCGCAGCTCGCCTTTCTGATTTTCGGAGATGTCGCAGAATTCGCGCTCCATGGCCTGGCGCGTCTGGCCGATGGATTCGGCATAGCGCAGAAACGTCCGGCCTGCGTAGGTGAGCTCAAGCGGCGTGCGGCGCACAAGAAGCGTGCAGCCAAGCTCCTTTTCAAGTCCCGCAATGTGGGACGAGAGCGACTGCTGCGTGATGTGCAGCGCTTCAGCGGCGCGGGTGAAGTTTTTCTCCCGCGCGAGCACGAGAAAATAGTCAAGAGAATGGAAATTCATGGGAACGCTCCTTTTACAGTTGTTTCTTGTAGAATATATCAATTTTAACAGTTTTACAAGCGCGAAGGCGGCAATTATACTGTGGGCAGTGGGTGCGGACGGCAGGAAAAAGATTCCCTTTTTCCGCCGTGCGTGCTAAGATAGCGATACTGTGTTAAAAAGGATAGGGAGGATTGGGATGGCTGCGATCGTTTTATTCTGCCTTGCGCTGCTCGTGTGCATCGTGCTGGGGACGAACATCCTCTACGCGCTCCTGGCGGGACTTGTGATCTTCGCGCTGTACGGCAAAAAGCAGGGCTTTTCGTGGAAAGAACTCGGGAAGATGATCTGCTCGGGCGTGAAGACGTCGGCAAGCGTGCTGCTCGTCTTTCCGCTGATTGGAATTCTGACGGCGTTCTGGCGCGCGTGCGGCACGCTGCCGTTCATCATCTGCTGCGCCGTTGACCTCATTCGGCCGGAAATTCTGCTGCTGATGACGTTTTTGCTGAATTGCGGCGTCTCGATGCTGACAGGCACGGCGTTCGGCACGGCGGCGACGATGGGCACCATCTGCGTGAGCGTCGGCATTTCGATGGGCATGGACCCCGTGCTGCTCGGCGGCGCGATGCTTTCGGGCGTATACTTCGGCGACCGCTGCTCGCCGGTCTCGACGAGCGCGCTGCTCGTGAGCGAGCTGACGGAGACGAACATTTACGACAACATCAAGCGCATGCTCAAGACGGCGCTCGTGCCGTTTCTTCTGAGCTGCGGCGTCTATGCGGCGCTCGGCATGGTGAAAAGCGGCAGCGGCGCGGTGGGCGAGCTGTGGTCGCTCTACGGGCGCGAGATGACGCTTCACTGGGTCATGTGTCTGCCGGCGGTGCTCATTTTGATCCTGTCGGTCCTACGCGTGAACGTGAAAAAGGCGATGTCGGTCAGCATTCTGGCGGCGGTCGTGCTGTGCATTTTCCTGCGGCATCTGGACGCGGTGACGATCCTCAAGACCGCAATCTTAGGCTACACGGCGTCGGACGCCGAGGTCGGCGCGATGCTCAACGGCGGCGGCATCATTTCAATGGTGCGCGTGGCGCTGATCGTGATGATCTCGTCGGCGTATTCCGGCATTTTTCGCAAGACGGGGCTGCTCGACGGGTTGTGCGGGCGTGTGACGGCGCTGCGCGACAAAACGTCGCCCTATGCCTCGATGCTGCTGACGGCGGTTCTGGCGAGCCTTCTCGCCTGCAACCAGACGTTGACGATCATCCTGACACACCAGCTCTGCGCGCCGTCGCAGAAGGATAAAGAAGAATTTGCCATCAACCTTGAAAACAGCGCCGTCGTCGTCGCGCCGCTGATCCCGTGGTCGATCGCGGGGGCGACGCCGCTCTCGACCGTCGGCGCACCGATGACGGGTATGGCGTTTGCGTGCTTTTTATACATCCTGCCGCTGTGCGAGCTCGTGCGGCGGACGGTGCAGCAGCGCGCGGCGAAAAAAGCCGCCGCGCAGAAATGAGAAAGGAAGTTTGCATGAACGGAGAGACTTTACTGGCGGAAGCCATCGAAATGAAAGACGAGATCGTCGAGAACCGGAGAGCGATCCACCGCGCGCCGGAGGTCGGCGCGCACCTGCCGCAGACGGTTCAATTTGTCGAAGAAAAGCTGCGATTGCTCGGCTATGAGCCGCGCGAGCTGGGCGGCGGCGTGGTCGCGGAGCTCACGGGCGAGGATACGGGGCGCTGTATCCTGCTGCGCGCCGACATGGACGCGCTCAAGGTGCGGGAGAAGACCGACCTGCCGTTCCGTTCGGAAAACGGCAGCATGCACGCCTGCGGACACGACATGCACGCAGCCATGCTGCTGGGTGCGGCAAAGCTGCTCAAGGCGCATCAAGGCGAACTCAAGGGCACGGTGAAGCTCGTCTTCCAGCCCGACGAGGAGGGCTTCACGGGCGCGAAAGCGATGCTTAAGGCCGGTGTGCTGGAGGCGCCGGAGCCGCAGGCGGCGATGGCGCTGCACGTGAACTCCGGGACGCCGTCGGGCCTGGTGCTCTGCGGCAAGGGAACGTTTATGGCGGGTTGCACGCTGTTTCGCATCACGGTCAAGGGTGTCGGCTGTCACGGGGCAATGCCGGAGACGGGCGTCGACCCAATCAACATTGCCGCGCACATCTACCTTGCGCTTCAGGAGATCACGGCGCGCGAGCTGCCCGCGAAGACGCCCGCCATCGTGACAATGGGCAAATTCAGCGCGGGGCACGCGCCGAATATCATCCCGCAGGAGGCCGTGATCGAGGGCACGATCCGCACGTTCGACCGCGACGTGACCGCGCTGATCCTGCGCCGCATCGGCGAGATCGCGGACGCGACAGCCAGGGCCTTCCGCGGCAGTGCAAGCGTCGAAGAGCTCGCGAGCGCGCCGCCGCTCAAAAACGACGAGGCGCTGACCGAGCAGATGGCACGCTGCGCCGAAATGCTGTTCGGCGAGAAGAGCGTCTACCGCCTGTGTGAGGGCGGGATGGGCTCGGAGGACTTTGCGTCCTACACCTACGAGCTGCCGTGCGCGTATCTGTTGCTCGGCGCGGGCACGGCGCAGGAGGACGCGCGCTACGGAAAGCCCATGCACAACGAGAGCGTCGTCTTCAACGAGAACATTTTACCGCGCGGGAGCGCACTGCTCGCCTATGGCGCGATGCAATGGCTCGAAGACCGGCAATAAAAAAATCCGCTTACGAATTTCGTAAGCGGATTTTTTTATAATCGGTTGTCGATGACTTAGCCGACGAGCGCCTCGGTATCCATGGCGATCATGAGCTCCTCGTTCGTGGGGATGAGGAGGACGGTGACCTTGGAGTCGGGCGCGGAGATGACGCGTTCTTCGCCGCGGACCTTGTTGGCGTCCTCGTCCATCTTGACGCCCATGAACTCGAGGCCGGAGGCGATGGCCATGCGCTGGGAAGCGCTGTTCTCGCCGACACCTGCGGTGAAGATGATGGCGTCCACGCCGCCCATCGCGGCGGCATACGCACCGATGAGCTTCTTCACGCCGTAGTTGAACATATCGACGGCAAGGCCGGCGCGCTCATTGCCCTGCTCGAAGGCCTCTTCGAGATCGCGGAAGTCGGAGCTGACGCCGCTGACGCCCATGACGCCGGACTTCTTGTTGAGGACATTGACCATCTCCTTGATGTCCATGCCGTACTTGTTCATCAGGTACTCGAGGATACCGGCGTCAATGTCGCCGGAGCGGGTACCCATGGGAAGACCGGCGAGCGGGGTGAAGCCCATGGAGGTGTCGACGCTCTTGCCGCCGTCGATCGCGGTGACGGAGGAGCCGTTGCCGAGGTGGCAGGAGATCAGCTTGAGCTGCTCGATGGGCTTGCCGAGCATATCGGCCGCGCGCTGGGAAACATACTTGTGAGAGGTGCCGTGGAAGCCGTAGCGGCGGACCTTGTCCTTCTCATAGTACTCATAGGGAAGAGCATAGGTGTAAGCCACGGGAGGCATGGTCTGGTGGAAGGCAGTGTCGAACACGGCGACCATGGGCACGCCGGGCATGAGCTCCTGGCAGGCCTTGATGCCGATGATGTTGGCGGGGTTGTGGAGCGGGGCGAGGGGATTGCACTCCTCGATTGCCTGCATGACCTCGTCGGTGATGACGACGGACTTGGCAAACTTTTCGCCGCCGTGGACGACGCGGTGGCCGACAGCGTCGATCTCCTTCATGGAGCCGATGACGCCGTTCTTCTCGTCGACGAGCGCGTTCAGCACGGCCTGGATGGCCTCGTTGTGGGTGGGCATGGAGACGGAAGCGGCCTTGATGGCTTCCTTGCCGGGAAGCTGGGGCTTATAGGTGAACAGACCGTCGATGCCGATACGCTCGCACAGACCCTTCGCCAGCAGCTCGCCCGTGGTGGGGTTGAGCAGCTGATACTTCAGGGAAGAAGAACCTGCGTTGATGACCAGAACATTCATAAGTATACTCCTTTTTCCGAGGGCGCTTGCATTGCGCCCGAATTTCCGATAAAATAAGAATCAAATTGATCGGATGTATAATTCAATACAGAATATATTATAACAACTTTTTTCGCAAAGACAAGTAAATTTAACAAAACGTAACTCTTTTGTAACCGCTTTGAGAGGACTTCCATGAGGGTATTTGGTATAATATGCGAATATAATCCCTTCCACCGCGGCCACAAGTGGCAAATTGATGAATTGCGCCGTCTGGCAGGCGAGGAAGAGTGCGCGGTCGTGTGCGCGATGAGCGGCGATTTTGTCCAGCGGGGCGATTTTGCCATTGAACGCGCGCATGCGCGCGCCGAGGCTGCCGTGCGCGGCGGGGCAGATTTAGTTCTTGAGCTGCCGCTGCCGTGGGCCATTTCGTCGGCGGAGGGCTTTGCCCGCGGCGGCGTGAGCATTTTGGCGGCGACGGGCGTGGTCGACACGCTGGCCTTTGGCAGCGAATGCGGTAACGCGGCGAAATTGCAGCGCGCGGCAAAGGCACTGCTGCGGGCGGATTTTCCCGACGCGCTGCGAGAGGAGCTTGCCAAGGGCCTGTCCTTTGCCGCGGCGAGGGAGAGCGCCGCGAGGGCGCTCATCGGCGAGGATGCCGCGGTGCTCCGGGAGCCGAACGATATCCTCGGCGTAGAATACTGCAAGGCGCTGCTGCAAAGCGGCAGTACCATCGCGCCGCTGGCAATATTGCGAAAGGTCGTCGGGCACAACGGGGGTGCGGCGAAGGGCTTCGCCTCGGCGAGCCACATCCGCGAGCTGCTCACGAACGGAGAGGACGCCTCCGCGTATCTGACGGCGGAGAGCGCCGCCATCTATGCGCGCGAATGCGCAGCGGGCCGCGCGCCGGTGACGATGCAGAATGCGGAGCGAGCGGTGCTTTCCCGGCTGCGCGCGATGTGCGAGGAGGACTTCGCCCGCTATGACAGCGGGAATGAAGGCCTTTATCGCCGGTTTTATGACGCAGCGCGGACGGCAGCGTCCGTCGACGAGCTGCTCTCCGCGGTGAAGACGAAGCGCTATGCCTATGCGCGGCTGCGGCGGATGCTGCTTGCGGCGTATCTGGACGTGACGGCGGCGGATGTGCCGCCGGAGGTCCCCTATCTGCGCGTGCTGGCGTGCAATGAGCGGGGACGAAAGCTGCTCAAAACGATCAAAAAAACGGGAAGCGCACCGGTGCTGACCAAGAGCGCCGATGTGCGCGCGTTGAGCGAGGAGGCGCAGAAGCTCTTCGCTCTGACGGCGCGCGCGGCGGATCAATACGTGCTCGCCTATCCCGAGCTGCGCGCGGCCAGAGGCAGCGGCGCGTGGACGGAGGGGCCTGCGATCGTTTGAGCAAGGAACCGAGACCTCGAAAGGAGAACAGAATGAAAAAATGGATGACGCTGCTGCTTTGCTGCGTGCTGGCGCTGAATTTGACCGCCTGCGGCGCAGGAGCGCCCGGCGGGCCGGAGGACAACGCGCCGCCGCAGGCGAGCGCGCTGCACTTTGAAGTCGCGACGCAAGTTTACGAAAACGAGTACAAGGCCGACGACGGCACGGTGCTTCTGGCGGAGCGCTACGAACTGCCGGTGCTCGAGCTGCGCACGGAGGACGGCGAGCTCTACACGCTGGCGGAGAACGTGACGGCGAACGGCGGTGCGGGAAAACCCGCGCAGTTCACGGCGCAGAACGCCTTCAACACGGAGATGAACAACGTGCTCGCGGGTCTTGAGTCCGAGGCGGCGCAGATGGCCGCGGAGGCCAAGGAGCTCTATGCGGAAAACGGCACATCGGTCTTTTTGAACGGAAGCTACTGGACGAACGAGCTGAGCCTGACGCAGACCTACATGACCGAGGGGAAGCTCCTGAGCATCGCGGCGGAGAACTACACCTACTACGGCGGCGTGCATCCGAATTCCGCCACCCGCGCGTGGAGCTTTGATCTGACGACGGGCGAATTCCTGACGCTGGACGCGCTGGCCTCGGAGGAGGGCGATTTGCAGGGAAACTCGCTGCAGGAGAGCATTTATTGGAATATCTACGAGCAGATCGCGCAAAAGGGCCTCAGCGAAGGATATTTTGACGATTATGACTCTTATTTGCAGGATTTCCCCACGCTCGCGACGCTGAACTTTACGGAAAACGGCCTGACGGTCACGTTCGACCAGTACGTCATCGCGCCGTATGCGGCGGGGCCGCAGGTGTTCTCGGTGCCGTACAGCGAATTCTACAACGCGCTGAGCGAGCACGCGAAGACGATTTTAGACGTCTCGCAGGAGCAGACCGTGACAGCGGATTTCAAGGCGGCGGCGACGCTGTGGTCGTGGTTTTATATGGACGATCCGCCGATGGATTACAATGTGACAGCCGAGGTCGACGGCAATCTTTATGATCTGGCGGACATCAAGGGCGTGGAAACGCTGGAGGGCCTCCGTGCGCTGCTGCTGCGGTATGTCACACCGGAGCTTGCCGACGAATGGCTGGGCAGCACTGAGCAGCGTTACCGTGATATTGACGGCAGACTCTATGTCATGTCCGCAGGCCGCGGCGGCAACGAGAGCCTGGGCGGATACACGTGCACGGCTGCGCTCGACGGCGACAGCGGCGTGCTGACGCAGACGGTCACGCTGCTTGCGTGGGACGACACCGCGCAGGCGTGGGCGGATACCGGCAAAACGGAAGCCTACGAATATCCATTTACCCTCGTCGACGGCCACGCGGTGTTCTCCGCATTCCCGTGCCCGTACTGAGAGAATAGGAGAGAGGGAGGAGAGTCCCATGGCGTAAAAAGTGCGGCTGCGCCGCAGAAGCGATCATAATAGGACCACTTTTACGGAGGATGAGAGAAATGAAGAGAGTAAAAATCTTTCTGCTGCTTTTTACCCTGTGCTGCGCACTGACCGCTTGCGGCACAAAGCCCGCGGACGACGTACCGCCGCCGGATGATGAGACGTCTGCGGTGGACATCGAATGGTTCAACACGGAATTTTTCAATGTGGGCAGTGGCGTGTGCATGACGAATATGCTGCTCAGCAGCTATTACGACACCGCCGCGGACATCGACCTCTACGAGCTCTTCTATAATGGCCCGACAGGAATACAGGAAGAGGTCACTGAGGCAGAACAGACAGCAATCGGCCCGGTGGCGTTTGAGCATTATCCCATCAAAACGCAGAGAACGGAAATGGACGCCTTTTTGCAGGAGTATTTGGGCGTGGCACTGGACGAGACGAACAAAAAGAATCTCGACCAGTTCATCTATCTCGAGGAGTACGACGCCTATTATCTGCTCCACGGCGATACGAATTTCCAGCGCTGCACGGTCACCTCGCTCGAGCAGAACGAGGACGGGACTATCACGCTCACCTATGAGCAGGAGAGCGGTGAAAAGGGGATCGTCACGCTGAAGGGCAGCAAAGGCAGCTACCAGTTTGTGTCGAACAAGGAAGCGTGAAGATAAAAGAAAAATGCTGGCTCATAAGAGCCAGCATTTTTTATATGTAGCTTACCGGTAGCGCTCGCGGTGTGCGTGCATGATCTCAGCCAGCAGCACACCGTTGTCGGGCGGGGTGTAGGTGATGGCGTTCGCGCCTGCCGCGATGGTCTTGCGAATAGTCTCATCCTTCGGGCCGCCGGTGGCGATGATGGGGATCTCGGGATGGCGCTCGCGGAGCGCGGCGACGAGCTGCGGCGTTTCCGACGCGGCAGAGACGTTCAAAATGTCGACGCCCGCGGCGATACGAGCCTCAGTGTCCTGCGTGGCGGAGACGATGGTCGCCACGACCGGAATGTCGATGTGCGACTTGATGTCGCGCAGAATATCCGCCGAAACGGGCGCGTTGAGCACAACGCCGTAAGCGCCGCAGTGCTCAGCCTCCATCGCCTGGGCGACAGAGCGCGCGCCAGACGTGAAGCCGCCGCCGACGCCGCAGAACACGGGCATATCCGCCACGCTGATGACGGCGCGCACGATGCGCGGCTGCGGGGTAAAGGGATAAACGGCAATCACCGCATCGGCATTGACGCTTGCGATGGTGGCAACGTCAGTGGAAAAGACAAAGGACTTGATCGTTCTGCCGAAGATGCGGATGCCGCTGCACTCGTTGATGCACTCGGGTACCATCAGCATATGGTTGCGGAGCTTTCCGCTGTAACTCGGCGTGGGCGTAGGGGTAAAATCGCTCATAAAAACACCTTCCTTTCCGCAGGTAATAGATGACCGGTAAAATGTTATGCAGGGAAATTATTCGACATGAATGCTTGCACGCATGGCGAGGATCGTCTGCTCAATGAGCGTGTCAAGATCCCAGCCGAGCATTTCCGCGCCGCGCTCGATGACCTCGCGCGAGCAGCCGGCGGCAAACTTCTTGTCCTTGTACTTTTTCTTGACGGACTTGACCTCAAGATCGCTGACGCTCTTACTCGGGCGCATGAGCGCGACCGCGCCGATCAGGCCTGTGAGCTCGTCGGTGGCAAAGAGGACCTTTTCCATCTCGTGCTGAGGCTCGGGAAGGCCGTCAAAGTGCAGGCCATAGCCGTGGCTGGCGGTGGCGCGGATCAGGCGCTCGTCGAGACCGTTTTCACGCATGATCTCCTGCGACTTGATGCAGTGCTCGCCGGGATACATCTCAAAATCAAGGTCGTGGAGAAGGCCGACGATCTCCCAGAAGTCCGCCTCGTCGCCGTAGCCGAGCTTTTCCGCGTACCAGCGCATCACGTCGGCGACGGTGTTGGCGTGCTTTAAGTGGAATTCACCCTTGTTGTACTGCGTGAGCAGCTCCCACGCCTGTTCTTTCGTATATGCCATAATGATTGCCTCTCTTTGCTTATGGCTGCTCGTCCGTAAAGTGGACGTGATTGAAAATGTGGTCAGAGCAGAAGCAGTGGTACCCTGCGCACTTGCTGCAATAGCGGAACTGCAGCTCAGGATTTGTCACGTCCGTGCGGCCGCACACGGCGCATTTGTGGCGGAAGCCCTGCGTCTGCTGCTGATACTGCTCCTGACGCTGCTGGGCGCGCACGGTGTTATGGAAGTGCGTGGCCTGCTTGCTCTGGTGGCGTTCAAGTCCCCAAAACCGTGTAAGCTCGGGCCAGAAGAAAATGACGAAATTCAAAAGCGCCACAATGGGCATGATGGAATAGTACCATCTGCCGGCGGCAATGTAGCGCACAATGTCGAAGAAGAAGTAGAATACGTCAATATACGCGAGCCACTTCATGCGGATGGGGAAGACGAAAAACAGCAGCACCTGCGCATCGGGATAGAGGAGCGCGAAGGCCATGAACATGGCAAAGTTGACATAATTTGCACCGTAGACGGGGATGCTGTAGCCCGTGATCAGGCTGACGATGCTCGCGCCGAGGACGGTGAGCAGCATGCCGCTCAGGTAATACGTCGTAAACTTGGCCGTGCCCCACTGCCGCTCGAGCGTCGAGCCGATCCAGTAGTAGAAGTAGCAGGTGATGAGAAGGTAAAACGGGCTTGTGCTCTCAGGGATGAGGACGAAGGTGACGAGCCGCCAGACCTGCCCATGGAGAAGACCCGAGAGCGTGTAGGAGAAGAAGCTCAGAAAGTTGCCGTTCGAGAAGTTGGACAAAAGCCCCAGCACCACGTTGCCGATGACAACATAGAGCATCAGGTTGGGGATGCCAAAATTCGGGTGCAGGATACAAAAGCGGTCGATCGCCTGGTTGAGTTTTTTCAATGCGGGATACCTCGTTTCGATCAAATAACATTTATAAACATTATTACACAGCGGCGGGGAAAAGTCATCAATAAAGTTTGAACAAATGACTATTCCTGAATGGAATGAAGAGCAAGAATGCGGAAAGAAACGAATTCTTTCCACATTCTTAACACTTGTTCACTTGAGATCGAGCTCGGGCGGAACGTCGATCTCCTCGCCGACGTATTTGCCGTTCTTTTTCCGCTGGCGCACGCACTCGGTCAAAAGATATTCGATTTGGCCGTTGACGGAGCGGAAATCGTCCTCTGCCCAGGCGGCGATGGCGGCGTAGAGCTTGGGGGACAGGCGCAGGGGCACCTGCTTTTTGGCGTTGTCGTTCATGGCAGCCTCCCAAAAAGTAGCGCGGCGCGCTTAATACAGGCTGCCGGAGTTGACGACGGGCTGGGCATCGTGGTTGCCGCACAGCACCACGAGCAGGTTCGAGACCATGGCCGCCTTGCGCTCCTCGTCGAGCTCGACCGTGCCCTTTTCCGCCAGACGCTCAAGCGCCATTTCGACCATGCCGACCGCGCCGTCAACGATCATCTTGCGCGCGTCGATGATGGCGCTGGCCTGCTGGCGCTGGAGCATGACGGCCGCAATCTCGGGCGCATAGGCGAGGTAGGTGATGCGCGCTTCGATGATCTCAAGGCCCGCGTCGGCGACCTTGGCCTGAATTTCATCGCGGATGCGCGCGGCAACGACCTCGCTCGAGCCGCGCAGGCTGCCCTCGTCGGCCTGACCGTCGCCCGTGGTGTCGACATTCGGAGCGACATCGTAGGGATAGAGGCGGACGATGTTGCGCAGCGCCGCGTCGCACTGGAGGGACAGGTATTCCTTATAGTTGTCCACGTTGAACACAGCCTTGGCCGTGTCGGTCACGCGCCACATGACAGCGATGCCGATCTCCACGGGGTTACCGAGACAGTCGTTGATCTTCTGGCGGGCGTTGTTGAGCGTCATGATCTTGAGCGAGATCTTCTTGCTGCCGCCCACCTCGACCGCGGCGGACGCGCCCTGCATGGCAGCGAGAAGGTCCGTGCCCTTGTGGCCGCCGTCCACATCGCCGGACTGGTTGAGCTTCGTCTTGGCGGCGGGGTTGAACGACGAGCAGAAGGGATTGACCCAGTAGAAGCCCTCGCCCTTGAGCGTGCCGATGTACTTGCCGAACAGCGTCAGCACCAGCGCCTCCTGCGGCTTTAGGACGCGCAGGCCGCACAGTGGGATCCAGCCGAGCAACAGCAGGATGACGCAAAGGACGACAAGGGGCAGAAAGCCCGCATTGATGCCGACGATCAGAAAAACGACCGCGGCGATGTAGAGAACAAGCTCGAGCAGCAGCACGAGCATGCCGTTTTTGTGACCGGTGATGATCTTTTCTTCCATAAAAAGCACCTCCAAACTTGATATCAAAATAATATCACAACAATATGTAATGTCAAGGGGGGAGCGGATAAAAAATAACAGAAAATGTGTCTTGCGCGTAGGCTATGCCGGTAAAAAACCGCACCTCCGTATGCCGCAGGCAT
>OLPW01001935.1_pt1 | contig 19617 bp, 16 predicted proteins | sample 1672161 | NCBI WGS metagenome assembly OLPW01 (sample SAMEA3136654, study PRJEB25190) | human gut metagenome
GGTTGGCAGACAAGGCGGGCAGGCACTGGTTGTGCCTGCCCGTTTGTATGGATTTGGAGATTTCCCTTACGGCTTTTTGAGAATGGCGCTCATGTCGGTCATTTTTTCGCCTAGGGTGAAGGTGACGGCCTTGGTGTCGTGGGTCAGGCGGTAGGCTTCGCCGCTTTCACCCTTGCTCAGCATATCGGAGAGCCGGAACGCGGACGCTGCGCCCCTGGTGACAAAGACGATTTTCTCCACGCCCTGCGACTTGAGGGTGCGAAGGCCGCTGAGCTTGCCCGTGAGAATGGCGAAGTCCTCGTCAACGGTGACGGTCAGCACGCCGCCCGTTTGCTCCGCCGTGTAGGCGATGTCCCTGCCGTCCCTGTCGGTCACGCGGTAGAGGGGGAGTTTTAACCGACTTCCCTCATCCGGTACGGTGTGGGTTTCTCCGCACTGGTCATACCGCACACACTTTGCGGTTTTCGTGCCGTCGCGCGCATAGGTCGCATCGTTGTTGGAAACATAGTTCTCAAAGAGATGCCCCAGCTTGCTGTCCGTGTCCGTTACCGTGTCTATTGCCATACAGCCGCCAGTGCCGTAGCGCACGCACTTTGCCGTCTTTGTGCCGTCCTGCTCGCAGGTGGCATTGTTGTCGGAAACATAATCCTCAAAGAGATGCCCCAGCTTGCTGCCCGTGTCCGTTACCGTGTCTGTTTCCATACAGCCGCCTGTGCCGTAGCGCACGCACTTTGCCGTCTTGGTGCCGTCCTGTTCGCAGGTGGCGTTGTTGTCGGAAACATACGCCTGCCCTGCAAAGCTGTGGTTCAGGGCGGGGATATCCTCGGTTCTTGTATGGGAGGAGCTGGTGCAGGTGTAAGTCCTAACCCCCTTTCCCGTGCAGGTGGCGGGCGTCGTCACCCTGCCGCTGTCCCATACAAAGTCTCCGGTGGGGTTGGTGACCGTTTTGTTGGGAGTTCCCGACATGGGTTTGCGGGGCGCGTAATATTCGATTTTTCCGCCGGGGTTCAGCGCGCAAATATCCGGCTCCACCTCTGCGCCGTTGGTGCCATAGCTGCCGCCGCCGCCGATGCCTGCGCCCGTTCCGTGATCTCCTTGGACACTGCCGCCCCGCACCTTCAACTGTGCATTGCCGGAAACGGTGATGCCTTCTCCCTTGCCATATACTCCGCCGCCGATGCCCGCACCGCTCTCGCCGCCGCTGGCACTGACCTCGCCGCCGGAGATGGTGATGTCGCTGCCATCTCCTGTGTGGCCGCCGCCGATGCCCGCACCGCTCTTGCCGCCGATGGCGTTGACCTCGCCGCCGGAGATAGTGATGTTGCTGCCACTGCCGTGCTGTCCGCCGCCGATGCCTGCGCCGTTGAGGCCGTTGGTGGCCCCGACCTTGCCGCCGGAAATGGTGATGTTGCTGCCGTTGCCGCCGAGGCCGCCGCCGATGCCTGCGGCGGCGAGGCCGCCGATGGCGTTGACCCCGCCACCGGTGATGAAGATGTTGCTGCCGTCCTTTCCGCTTCCGCCGCCGATGCCCGCACCTTGTTGTTCGCCCCAGGCGGTCAGCTTGCCGTTCTTGTCCTCGTCCGCAATGGTCAGGCTGCCGCCGTTGTTCTTTTCAAGGCCGGCATGCTCATAGCCACTCCTGAGCGTGCTTTCGCCGTTCAGCTCGATGCTGACATTGCCCTCGCCGGTGGTGGAAACGGCGGCCTTGCCCTTATCGCGCACGTCGATGTTCACACCGGAGAGTGTGACGCTTGCGGTCTGACCGCTTTCCGCGTTGATGGTGAGGGTGTTTTCCTTAGAGGTTCCCGTAATGACGGGCGCGCTGTCCGGTACAGCGGCTCCGCCTCCCTGCCTGACCGTCTGCCCGCCGCTCTCGGCGTTTACGGTGATGTCGCCCTTGCCGATGTCCCAGGTCGCCGCAAGCGCCGACACGGGCATGCTGACGAGAAGCAGCAGCGCAAGGAGCGTTGATACGATGATTCTTCCCTTCATGTGCAAATGCCTCCTTTGTTGTTTTGATCGATCGCCTCGATCCCTTTTACGTATACACAATTATTTTATCAGACAATTCGGATATTTGCAAGAGCCTGTTCGGGCAAAAATCTGCTTTTGATGCTCTCGCCGGATGCCTGCCAGTTTGCTGCTGGTATGTATAGAATTGCTCCTTTGTCATTTCTGCACATCTTTTCGTTTTCTGCCCATATCACGCCGGAAAAGGGACGTTTCGGAGAATTACTTTCAAGACTTCCTATAAAGTTTGGAAATAAAGCAAAATCTCCCTTTTTCGCCGTATAGTTGTCTCGATACAATCCAACTGGGGATGAAGAAAAGGACGGCGGTAATTTACCGTCGTCCTTTTCTGGTAATTCCAAATTGCAGAGTAAAACCAAGCGCAGAGCCACGGAAAAGGAAAACGCCGAAATCCTTTAGAGATTTCAGCGTTTTTCCTTATTTGGTCGGAGTGTCGGGATTCGAACCCGAGGCCTCTTGGACCCGAACCAAGCGCGATACCAAGCTTCGCCACACCCCGTTAACTCTGGTATTATAATGAATTATTTCCCCATTGTCAAGTGCCAACCGCCGCTTTTTCCGCATGTCCGTATTTTTGTCACGCCGCGTTCATACACTCTCCCGAGGTGATTTCCATGAGTTACCGGGTGGAATATGCTTCTTCCGGAATCAAAAGAAAGCAGATTCGGCAAAGAAGGGACAGAGCCTTGCTGCTGACGGCAGTCTGCTTTCTGATTTTCCTGCTGATCGTCGGCGGATTCTGGCCGAAAGGGGCGCAGGCGCTTCGGGAGATACTTCTCCCCGGCGACAGCGCGGTGACGGCGGCCGCGTGGGCAGACTTGACCCGGGAGCTGCATGCCGGAGCGCCGGTGGGCAGCGCGGTGGAAAACTTCTGCCGGGAAGTTTTTGCGAATGCGGGACTTTGTCCGGGTTGACGTTTCCGCCTGCCTGATGGGCGCGTTTCTGCTGCTGACGCTGCCGCTGAACTGGCTCCTGTCCGCGCTGGCAGCGGCGGCGTTTCATGAGCTGTGCCACGGGGCGGCTATTCTGCTCCTTGGCGGGCGGATCTGGGGCGTCCGCATCGGCGTGGGCGGGGCGGTGATGGAGACGGAACCATTAAGCAGCGGCAAAGAGCTGGTCTGCGCTCTGGCAGGCCCCGCAGGAAGCCTGCTGCTGGTGCTTATGTTTCGGGTGTTCCCACGGGTGGCGGTCTGCGCACTGGTGCAGGGGGCTTTCAATCTGCTGCCGGTGTTCCCTCTGGACGGCGGGCGGGCGCTGCGCTGCGCTCTGACGCGGTTTTGCCCAAAATGGGCAAATCGCATTGCAATCTGGGCAGAATGGGGAACAATAGGGATATTGGGCGCTCTCGCGCTGACATTCACTTTTTACTGGAAGCTGGGGATGCTGCCCCTGACGGCGGCAGCTTTGCTGGCAATCAAAGCATTCCTGCGAAAAAGACCTTGCAAACTGACACGGTTCGGGGTACAATAGGCGGAGAACTTTTTAATGAGGTATCACTATGACCGAACTGATGCAGCGCATTCTCCCCACCGTGCAGAAACCGGCACGCTACACCGGCGGAGAATGGGGCGAGATCAAAAAGGATTTGAAGGACGTCCGGGTACGCGTGGCCTTCTGCTTCCCGGACACCTACGAGATCGGCATGTCCAACCTGGGAATGCGTATCCTCTACGGCGTCATGAACGGGATGGACGGCGTGTGGTGCGAGCGCGTGTTTGCCCCATGGGGAGACATGGAGCAGGCCATGCGGGATAATTCCCTGCCCCTGTGGGCGCTGGAAAGCCAGACTCCCGTCCGGGAGTTCGACATGATTGCCTTTACCATCGGCTATGAAATGGCGTACTCCAACATCTTAAATATGCTGAATCTGGCAGGCGTCCCCCTTCGCTCCAAAGACCGGCAGGGACTGAAAAACATTGTGTTTGCCGGAGGCGTCTGTGCCTTCAACCCGGAGCCGCTGGCGGACTTTATCGACTTTTTTTCCTTGGGCGAGGGTGAGGACATCACCGTGGAGATTTTGCAGCTCTACGACCGGGCAAAGGCCGAGGGGTGGAGCAAGGATGCTTTTCTCCATGAAGCCGCGAAAATCCCCGGCGTGTACGTCCCCAGCTTCTACCGCCACGAATACAACGCCGACGGCACCCTCGCCGCCATCGTGCCGTTGGAGGGCGTACCTCAAACGGTGACAAAGCGCATCATCGAAGACCTGGACAACGCCTATTTCCCCACCAAAATGATCGTTCCCTCCACGGAGATCGTCCATGACCGTGCAAATCTGGAGGTGTTCCGGGGCTGCATCCGGGGCTGCCGGTTCTGTCAGGCGGGCTTCTCCTGCCGCCCGGTACGGAAGAAAAGCCCGGAAGTGCTGTACCGTCAGGCGGTGGAGACCCTTCGCGCTTCCGGAAACAACGAGATCACCATTTCCAGTCTGTCCACATCCGATTACCGGGGGCTGAAAGAGCTGACGGACAAGCTGATCCCCTACTGCACGGAGAATAAGGTCAGCCTCTCCGTTCCCTCCCTCCGGGCGGACAATTTCTCCCGTGACCTGATGGAACGGCTTCAGGCGGGCGGCCGGAAAAGCAGCCTGACCTTCGCCCCGGAGGCGGGAACCCAGCGCCTGCGGGACGTCATCAACAAGAATCTGACCGAGGACGAAATTCTGACGACCTGCGCCAACGCCTTTTCCGGCGGCTGGAACAATGTCAAGCTCTATTTCATGCTGGGTCTGCCAACGGAAACGGACGAGGACGTGCTCGGCATCGCGGAGCTGGTGTACAAGGTGATCCTAACGTGGAAGGAACACGCCGTGAACAAGAAACGGGGCCTTCGCGTTCACGTCGCCACGGCGTACTTTGTCCCCAAGCCCCACACGCCCTTCCAGTGGGAACAGCAGATCACGCCTCAGGAATATCTGCGCCGCTGCCATCTGCTGAAATCCCATTTCTATTCCAAGTCCATCGAATACGACTATCACGCGCCGGATTTGAGCCAGCTGGAAGCGGTCTTTGCCCGTGGCGACCGGCGTTTGGGCGCGGTGATTGAGGAAGCCGTGAAAAACGGCGCACGGCTGGACGGCTGGGACGAATATTTTGACTACGCCAAATGGCAGGACGCCTTCCGCAAATGCGGCGTGGACGTGGACTTCTACACCGTCCGCGGCTACGGCGAGGACGAGCTGCTGCCGTGGGACACCATCGACGTGGGCGTGACAAAGAAATTCCTGAAGCTGGAGCGAAAACGTGCCTACGAGTCGAAGATCACCCCGGACTGCCGCCACGGCTGCGCGGGCTGCGGCGCGGAAAGACTGCTGCGGGAGGTGTCGTGCGATGCTTAGAGCGCTGTTTCATAAAACAGGCAACGCCGTGTATATCTCCCATTTGGATTTGATGCGGCTGTTCCAGCGGGCATTCAAGCGGGCGGGACTGCCCCTGACCCACACGCAGGGCTTCAACCCCCGCCCCTCGGTGTCCATCGCCCTGCCCCTGAGCCTTGGCGTGGAAAGCCAGTGCGAGCTGCTGGATTTTGAGTTGGAAACGGACACGTTTTCAAACGAGGATATCTGCACCCGGCTGAATCAGGCGCTTGTGGAGGGCGTACACGTCTTCTCGGTGTACGCCGGTGGCGGAAAAATCAAGAATCTGGCGTATCTCGACTGCGCCGTGCTGCTGGAGTACGACGCGGGCGTACCGCAGAACGCGGCGGAGCAGATCGAAGCCCTGTTTTCCCGTGAGGAAGTGACCGTGGAAAAAAAGGGTAAAAAAGGCGTTGTGGAGCAGAACATCATCCCCATGATACGCAGGCTTTCCGCCGCACCGGTGTCGGGCAACGTTGTAAAGCTTGAGGCGCGGGTCTGCTGCCAGAATCCATCCCTGAATCCCATGCTGCTGGGCGCCGCCGTAAACAAATACCTCCCCGACCTCGCGCCGGATTTTATCCGGTACAGCCGGGTGGAAATCTATGATACCAACGAAACCATTTTCAGATAAGGAGTAACGTCAAATGGAAGAATATATTCTGGAAGAATGCCCCATCTGCCGGGGCGCGGGTCTGCTCATGCACGAGGGCGGCTGGAACGTACAGGTGGAATGCGCGGATTGCAGCGCCCACACCGTGTACGTGGAATACGAGGACGAGGACGAGAAGGCCGAAGCCGAGCGGAAGGTCATCCATCTGTGGAACATCGGCAAGGTGATTACCAGTGAGCGCGGCGAGTGAGACTGCGGCGCTCCTGCGCCGCCGGATCGCACAGGTCAGCGAGTTTGCCCCCGGCTCCATTGGGGACATGCTGCATTTTGAACTGCTGGAATGCGACCCGGAAGCGGGGGACTATTTTCTCTCCTGCCGGACGGAAACGTGGATGCGCAACCCCGCGGGGACGCTTCACGGCGGCATGTGCGCGACGGTGCTGGATCAGGCGATGGGACTGATCCCCTACTGCCTGAAAACGGAAGCCGGGATCGCGCCCACCGTGCAGCTCAGCGTGAACTACCATCGCCCTCTGAATCCGGGGGCAGAGGTCATAATCAAGGTGCATGTGGTTTCCGTATCCAGAAGCCTGATAACCCTGTCGGCAGAGGCCCGGTCAAAGGAAAACCCGGAAAAGCTATGCCTGTCCGGTACGGGTCTGTACCTCTGGAAATCGGCGCAATGAGGTCGCTCAGACGCCACCGCGAAAAAAATAATAAAAAAGGAAAAATAATGGTTGCATTTTTCGAGAAGGTGTGCTAATATATTCAGGCAGTCGAGAGACGCAATCAAAAATCCGGGTGTGGCGAAGTTTGGTATCGCGCTTGAATGGGGTTCAAGAGGCCTCGAGTTCGAATCTCGACACTCGGACCAGAATGCCGTGAAATTCGTATGAATTTCACGGCATTTTTCCATCTTTTCCAATCTATCCAAAAAGCGCAGAAGTCGAATTCTGACTTCTGCGCTTTATTTTTTGATGTGTCCCGTCCGGCGCTGCCTTGAATACCGGGCAGCTTCCGGTTATTGTTTATTTTCCGCCCCATACAGCCCGCAGTTGTGCAGAAAGGCAAGAACCATTCTTTCATACTCCGTCCGCGCCATAACGATAGACCGGGCGTGGTCTGCATTCTCGAAAAGATGCAGCTCGCTGTTGGGATTTACGCAGGCTTTGCGCAGCATTTCACTGTGGGTATACGGAATTAAATTGTCGCTTTTTCCGTGCATCAGGCAGATCGGTACGTTTTTTCCTTGCACCGCCGCAATCGGGCAGACGGATTCGACGTCGTAGTCGTATTTTCGCTTCGCGCGGCGGCGCAGAATCGGCCAGATCAGGCCAATGGGAATGTGCAGATTGCGCTTTAACCACTGGGCAAAAAGCAGCTTGCTGTCCGCGAAGGGACAGTCCGCGATCACAAAATCCGGCGTCTCATACTTGAGCGTCAGAAGCGCGGTGGCCGCGCCCATGGATTCGCCGTGCAGGCCGATGACGCAGTCCTGACCGAATATCTGCCTGACATAGGCGATGATGGCGGCCACGTCCCGCGCTTCGTTTTGCCCAAGGGTGCAGAAGTCTCCCGTGGATTCACCGAAATAGCGCTCGTCAAAAATCACGGTGCTGAACCCTGCGCGGTAGAAAATATCCGCATATTTGAGGTCGGAATACCGGTTTACGGTGTGCCCATGACAGATGATCGCCACTTTGCGGGGCGTTCCGGAGTCGGCCGGATTCATCATGTACTCGCCGGAGATGTCCGCGCCCGCACAGTGGAGGACGAAGGGCGTCCGCTGCCATTTTGTTTCATATGCTTCGATGCAGTCGGAAAAGCCATTTGTCGTTTCCAGCGCTTTGACGTAATCGACGTCGTAGCGCACCGGATTTACGACCATCTGAAGACACTTTTCCGCAATCAGCGCCGAAAGGGCGAAAACTGCCAGCAAAAGCAGCGCCGCGATCATGCACCAAATCAACGTACCGGCTCCTTTGCTTCCCGCGCCCGGCGCTGCCGTGCGGCGAAGAACAGCGGCACAAAGGTCGCCAGAACCAGCAGTGTGGAGATCAAAAACAGGACGTGAGTGGGAAGATACGCTGCAAATCCGTTGGAATCCAGAATCTGTCCGTTGTTTTTGATGATGGGATTGGCAATGAACGGCGATACGATCCACGGAATGAGGACGAAGAAAACAATGCGGAAGCCCTCAAACTGCCCCTTGGACTCCTCTGGGAAAAGCTGCTTCATCCAGACGGAAGTCACCTGCATGAACATGATATAGCCGCATCCGAAGAAGAACAGGCCGATCAGCAGCGACCAGTTCCAGATGGTGCTGGGGTCAACGTTTTCCGGATGCCCGAAGAGTCCCACGATTCCCACGCCGAGAAAGCTGAGCAGGACAGAGATGGACGTGGCGAGGACAAATTTGTTTTTGCTCAGGATCTTGGAGGCGGGGACGACCGAAAGCATACCGACGATCAGAGCGATGCCCTGAATGATTCCGATGCTGTCGGCGCGGAATCCCAGGTAATAGATCATGTAATTTCCGATATGGGGATAGTACACGTTGAAGGCGATGAAATACACGGTCAGCACAAGGAAAACCCAGACAAGCTCTTTCATTTTGATCAGCTCACGGAAATTGAACGCGCTGAAAAGCTGCTTTCCGAAGCTGCCGTTTTTGCTGGGCTTGAGCTGCGGGGCGTCCTTCATAAAGAGGATCGCCGCGATTCCGAACAGAATCACGAAGCCGCCCATGACCACGAACAGGCGCATATAATTGTCGCTGCCGCCGATGAGCATACCGCCGACCACCGTGCCAACGATGGTGCCGATGATGGGCTGGGTGGCAAGGGCGGCGCCGATGGAACCGCGGTTCTGCTCGGTCATCATGTCGTTCAGCCATGCGTTGTAGCCCGCGTCATTGCCCATGGAGCCGAAGAAGGACATCAGCGCGTCGGCACAGACAACAGCCGTCGCCGCAAGCATCAGAACCTGCGCGGAACTCGCAGGCTGGCCGCCGGTGATCCATTCCGTCGTGCCGAACAGGATCGTGAAGATGCCCCAGAGAATGTATCCGATACCGATGAAATTTTTCCGCTTGCCCTTCCGGTCGGACAGCGTTCCGAACAGGAAGGTTGCAATGGTGGTGGCGATGGCCGAAATGGCGACCATCCAGGAAATGATGGTGGGGTCCTTGGCGATTTTGGCGTATACGAAGGTATTGAACCATTGGTTTTCGATGTTCCAGCATAACTGTCCCACAAGGCCAAGACCCCAGACAAGTACCCAGAAGCGAATGTCCCGTGTGCGTTTTTTCTCCATTTCGGATTGCCCCTTTTCGTTTGTATGTGGGTTTATTGTATTTTATAAAAGTAAGGTTGTCAATAGATTCCTTTTTGGGCAGAATGACGTTTCTGCTTTCTACAGAATCGGGACAAAAAACGCCGGAATCACGGGGATTCCGGCGTTTTCGTCGATTTATGTAGAAGAAGCGCAGCCGGCAGGGGATTCATCCAGCTGCCTGACCGTAATGGAGGATACCCTGTGAGCATCCAGCTCGGAAACCGTGATCTCCAGATGCTTCGTGGTGAAGGACTCACCCTTGACCGGCACCTTGTTCAGCTGCTCCATGACCCAGCCGCCTACGGAGACGCTGTCGGATTTCAGTTCCACGTCAAAGAACTCCATGAAGTCCTCCAGACTGACGGAACAATCGACCCGGTAGAGGTTTTCACCCAGCTTTTCAAAATCCTCCTCAACTTCGTCGTGTTCATCCCAGATCTCACCTACCAGCTCTTCCAGAATGTCCTCCATCGTAACGATTCCCAGCGTGCCGCCGAAATCATCGACCACGACCGCAATGTGGGACTTCTGGTGCTGGAGCATCTTCAGAATGTCCCGGATTTTGGTATGCTGGTAGACGAACAGCGGCTCCGTCATGATCTGGGCGATGGGCTGATCGGTCATTTTGCCGTTGATATAGAAATCCTTCTGATGGAGAACGCCCACGACCTGATCGATGGTATCCCGGTAGACAAGCAGCCGGGAGAACCGGGACTGGGTAAAGGCTTTTGCGATTTCCTCGTGGCTCTCGTTGATGTCCACGGCTTCCAGCTCGATCCGGTGGGTCAGAATTTCCGCCGCCGTCAGGTCGCCGAACTCCAGAGCGTTTCGCAGAAGCTCGCCCTCGTTCTCGTCAATGCCGCCGTCATGCTCCACGTCCTCCATGAAAAGAAGCAATTCCTCGTGGGACATTTTGGCGCTGCCGTCCGTCTTGATGAAGCGGGAGATGAACTTTTTGCACTGGGTAAAGAGGAAATTCAGGGGCGTCAGCACCCAGATCCACAGGCGGATGAACGGCGCACTGAACATGGCAAAACGCTCCGGGGCGTCCTTTGCGATGCTCTTGGGGGTGATTTCGCCAAAGAGCAGGACGACGAGGGTCACGACCACGGTGGAGATTGTCGCGCCCACGTCGCCGTAAAGCTCGACGAACAAAAGCGTACCGACGGATGCTATGGTAATGTTTACGATATTGTTTCCAATCAGAATGGTAGAGATCAGCCGGTCGTAATTCTCGGCAAGCTTAAGAGCCAGCGCCGCCCGTTTGTTTCCGTTGTCGGCGAGAACCTTCAGCCTGGTTTTGTTCAAAGAAGAGAATGCCGTTTCCGTTGCGCTGAAATAGGCAGACATGGCAAGACAGACTGCCATTGCGAAAATGCTTCCAATGTGATTCATACAAAACTCCTTTTTCTGTTCATATATTGTCGGACAAGATCACACGCCTATACTCTGTATCGCAGGAGCGGGCGAAGATGTGCCATATAGGAACAGGGAATGCAGGAGTAATTGTCAGCACCGTCGCTGCTGTCGGATTCCACGGTCTTTCCTCCTTCCGTTATCATGAAATGAACCGCATAGGTTTGTCGTTCATTATAGCATGGTTATGGCTAGGATTTGGTAAAGAAATTTACAGCGACGCGGAATGCGACGATAAAATGGGAAATGGCGGGGAATAATGGCGGTCGCCCATAAAAAAGGATATGAAAAAGTTTCTCTAATAAAGAAAGATCGTTTGGCTGTACACGCCGTCTTCCAGAATTTGGGAATTTTGAATATTGACAGAATCGGTTTTTGCGTGTAGAATGACGACAACCGAATAGAAAAGCGATGACGAAGACGGATTTGATCGTACAGCCGATAGAGAGCCGGGGAGGGTGGAAGCCCGGTGGACTGCCTTCAAAATCCCATCCCTTCCGAGCCGGAGTTCCCCAAAGCCATGCAAGTAGGGCCTTCCGCGTGGACTGCGTGAGTGTCTAGGGCTTGTTGGAGCCTGAAAGAGGTGCGCTTGTGCGCGCAATTTGAGTGGTACCGCGGGTATTTTATGACTCGTCTCAAAGAAATTTGAGACGGGTCATTTTTTATATTCAATTCAAAAAAAGAGGTACGGGAAATGAAACTGAGTAAAAAAAGTCTGCTGGTGGTCAGTGTTATGCTGTTTGCCCTGTTTTTTGGGGCGGGCAACCTGATTTTTCCGCCGTTTCTGGGACAGAACGCCGGGGAGAATACCCTTCCGGCCATGATCGGGTTCCTCGCGACGGCGGTGGTGCTGCCGGTGCTTGGCGTGGTGGTGGTCGCGCGGTTCGATGGGCTGGAAAAGCTGGGAAAACAGGTGGGGGCGCGGTTTGCACTGGTGTTTACCGTGCTGATCTACCTGTCCATCGGACCGGGACTGGGAATTCCCAGAGCCGCTTCCGTTCCCTTTGAAATGGCGGTGGCGCCCTATCTGCCGGAGGGGAGCAATCCGGCGCTGTGGATGGCGGCCTATTCTCTGGGGTTTTTCCTGATCGCCCTGTGGCTGTGCCTGAATCCCGGAAAGCTGGTTGACCGCATCGGCCGGGGGCTGACCCCGGCGCTGCTGGCGCTTCTGACGCTGCTGTTCGTCAGCTTCCTGTTCCGGGGAGAGACCAGCGTCGCGGCGGCACAGGGGGGCTATCAGGAGGCGGCGCTGCTCAAGGGCTTTACCGAGGGCTACAACACCATGGACACCATTGCCGCACTGAATTTCGGGCTGGTGATCTCCGCGACGCTGGGGACCTTCGGCCTGACGGAGAAAAAGGACAAGATGCGCTATACGATTCTGGCGGGGGTGCTGGCTGGGACGATTCTGGCGGTGGTGTATGCCATGCTGTCCTACATGGGCATGTGCAGCTCCGGCGTTTACCCGGTTCAGGAAAACGGCGCGTGGACGCTGCGGTGCATCGTCTATCAGGTGTTTGGCGGCACCGGGGCAATGCTGCTGGCGGCCATCTTTACGCTTGCCTGCCTGACCACCTGTGTCGGACTTATCAACTCCATTTCTCAGTATTTCTCCACCCTTTTCCGGAAGATCTCCTATCGGGCGTGGGTGTATATCATCACGTTTTTCTCGTTCCTCGTGTGCAATCTGGGGCTGAGCATGATCCTGAGCATTTCCATCCCCATCCTGAACGCCATTTATCCCGTATCCATTGTGCTGATCCTGCTGGGACTGAGCCACGATCTGTGGAAGGGGAACCGGTTCGCCTATCCCATGACGGTGGCGGGAACCGCCGCGGTCAGCATCGCTTTTGCGCTGGGCGATGCGGGGTTGCCGCTGGGCGTTCTGGGGCAGCTGCTGCACAGGCTGCCGCTGTACCGGCTGGGCTTCGGCTGGGTCTGTGTGGCGGCGGGAATGCTGCTGCTCAGCTTCGGGGTGAATGCTCTGCTCCGCAGGGCGCACGCGGCGGAGGAATGCGTGTCAAAATGATTTGCCTGTTGGCTGGACGATGTTGACAAGAAGGGGTATTGAAGCTGCGAAAAGACAATACTCTTTCCGCAAATCAGCCTTGACATTGCCCCTGTGTGGTTGTATGATTCCCACAGATACAAAGAAAGGAGTCTTTCTTATGCCAAAATGGTTGGATAATGCTGTATTTTACGAAATTTACCCCCAGTCGTTCCTTGATACCAATGCCGACGGTATCGGCGATTTTCAGGGGATCATCAATAAGCTGGACTATATCCGGGGGCTGGGCTGCAACGCGCTGTGGATCAATCCCTGCTTCCTGTCGCCCTTCGGCGACGCGGGGTACGATGTGGCGGATTATTACCGCGTCGCGCCCCGGTACGGCACGAACGAGGATCTGAAGCGCCTGTTTGCCGAGGCGCACAAGCGGGAAATGCACGTGCTACTGGATCTGGTGCCGGGGCATACCTCCGTGGAACACGAGTGGTTCCGGGAGTCCATGAAGGCGGAGCGGAACGCCTACACCGACCGCTATGTGTGGACGGACAGCGTCTGGGAAGCGCCGGAAAATATGGGTTGCCTGCGGGGCATTTCCCAGCGGGACGGCTCCTGCGCCATCAATTTCTTCACCTGCCAGCCCGCGCTGAATTACGGCTACTATAACCGCACCCGCCCATGGCAGCAGTCTCCCGACGACGAAGGCCCCAAGGCCACGCTGAACGCCATGGTGGACGTGATGCGCTTCTGGCTGGGTCTGGGCTGCGACGGCTTCCGGGTGGATATGGCGGCCAGTCTGGTGAAGAACGACCCGGACAGCCTCGGCACCATCGCCCTGTGGCAGAAAGTTCGCGCGTTTCTGGATGCGGAATTCCCGGAAGCGGCCATGGTCTCCGAGTGGGGCGAGCCGGAAAAGTCCCTGCGCGGGGGGTTCCATATGGACTTTCTGCTCCACTTCGGCCCCTCCCATTACAACGACCTGTTCCGGTGCGAGGAGCCTTATTTCTCCGACCGGGGCGTGGGCGACGCGTCGGCCTTCGTGGAAAAGTATCTGGAGAGCCGGGAGCGGGCAGGGAAGGACGGCCTGATCTGTATTCCCTCCGGCAACCACGACATGACCCGCCTCGCAAAGCACGTGGAGGGGGACGAGAAGAAGTTGGCCTTTGCCTTCCTGCTGACCATGCCCGGTGCGCCGTTCATTTACTACGGCGACGAGATTGGTATGCGCTACGTGGAGGGGCTGACCAGCGTGGAGGGCGGCTATGAGCGCACCGGCGCCCGCAGTCCCATGCAGTGGGATAACGGGGTGAACGCGGGCTTCAGCGCCGCGCCTACGGACAAGATTTACATTCGGCAGGACCCCGCGTCCGACCGTCCCACGGTTGCTGGGCAGCTGGATGATGAGGCATCTCTGCTGAATCACGTCCGCCGCCTGATTGAACTGCGGCAGGCGCACAGTGCCCTGCAAAGCCGGAGCGGGATCACCTTCGTCAGCGACGGCGCGCCGAAGCGGCCGCTGGTTTACAAGCGCGGAAACGACGAGGAAACGCTGCTGGTCGCCATCAATCCCTACCGGGAGGAAGTGTCCTTCCGGCTGGACAGGACGCTGGGCGGCGCGCTGTACACCTTCGGCGGCGAGGCCGCGCAGAAGGGAGAGGCGGTCACGCTGCCCCCGGTAAGCGCGGGCGTCTACGGGCTTAAATGAATTTCACTGCCCCGCCGAAAACCGGCGGGGCAGGAATTCCCGAAAAAGGGAAATTTACGCTTGACAAATCGGGTTTCCTGTAGTATTATAACCGGGCTGGACAGATAGCACCGTGATGGAGAAGTCGCGTAGCTGGCCGAGCGCGCACGATTGGAAATCGTGTATACCCCAAAAGGGTATCGAGGGTTCAAATCCCTCCTTCTCCGCCAAGAAAAAAGCCCCTTTTACCGCTAAAACATGGTAAAAGGGGAACTTTTTTACCTATTGTGAAAAATGACGGCCACCTGAAATCTACGCTACCTTTTTTTAAATCTAGGATTCCGAATCGTGTATGCCTTGCCAAAATTTTCCGAACTTTTAAAGGAGAAATGAAAAATGGCTGGAAAAACTAGAATAACCTCATCAAATCAAAAGGTAAAAACTCCAAAAGAAAAAAAGAAAATGCTGTCTTATAAAGAAAAGTTGGGGCTTGGCTATCCCGATAATCCCGACAATACAAATGAACTTTGTTGGGGATGGTTCTTTGTGGATCAAATGGCCAAGTCCAATTCTAAGGCCACAATAGACTCTTACTTCCGCTTCTATAAGAAATATATTGCTTGGATTATGGACGTTTTTAAGATGGACAAACGAGAAGCTGAGGAAGCTCCTGTTGAGCTGCTAAGTAGTGATACCACGCAATTCAGCTTTATCATTTATTTGAAGGCTCATGGAGCAAAGAGCCAACAGACAGTAAATCATTATTTGCGTTCTATGCGGGTTTGGGGCAACTGGTGTGAGGAAAAAGGCTATATAAAGGACTTCAAGTGTCCTATAAAGGAAGTTGAACCGCCCGTTAAGGAAACATATACCGCAAAAGAAAAGGCTGCTCTAACGAAGAAGCCGCCTATTGAAAAATTTGGCGATTATAGAGCATATTGTATTATTATGCTTATCCTTGGCACTGGGGCAAGAAGCAATACAATTTTAAATATAAAAGTTGAAGATGTTGATTTACAGGAAGGTTATATTAGTTTCAACACAACTAAGGCACACAAGGTAGTTAGATTGGGGCTGGAAGCTAAGCTATTAATAGCATTACGGGAATGGATTCAATATTGGCGCATAGATAAAGGTGCTTCCCCCAATGATTTCTTATTCTGTAATGAATACGGCGAACAGATGGCCAGAAGCACACTTGATAAAGCTATTAGAGAGTATAACCATAAGTGCGGTGTTCAAAAAACAAGCATTCATCTTTTGCGGCATACCTTTGCTAAGGATTGGATAATGAGTGGTGGTGATATTATTACACTGGCACAAGTTCTTACCCATAGCGAATTAGATATGGTGAAGCGATACGCCAACCTCTATAATACTGATATTAAGTCGGCAATTATGGAGCATAGCAGCATAGCACAAATGAAAACCAAGAGCGGAAAAACTATCAAGAATAAATAAGAAAAGCCCCTAACCTTTAAATTAGGTTAGGGGTTATTTTTTCTTTTTTCTCTCTTGGAATTTGCGGCCTATCCTTTGCTCTGGCATTTGCCGTAGGCAAGTTGTAGCTAAGCCCAGAAGCCACGAAAATTAAAAAACGATGGGGAAACAAGCCTGACTACAAAAAATTGCTTACAAGGCACGCATGAGCCTTACCGGCCATATTTCTTGTTAAGAATCTCTTTCCAAGTTTCTTTCTTAACAGATTGGTTAATAAGCTTGGGGAAGAACTTTGCTATGAAATCCCTACGCAGACTAACAAAGGGGTAGTTCTCACATTCAACGGTTTCAGTAAAGGTTTTACCGGTTGCCTTGTCCTTACGCTTGACGGTATAGGAAGTGGTATTAACTTCATCCAAGAGCCAATCAGTTTCATTATTCGCTTCACAGTAGTTCATAATGAACTCCATACAGATGTCATTGGCTTTCTTGGGAATGAAGTCAGCATCAACCCGAAATTTGGTTTCAACAGTCTCATCATTTACTTTCTTACTTTTGGTAATCCATTGCTCAGCCATAATAAGATATCCACCTTTCTTTATTTTGAATAGGGTTGCTAATGTCATTATAGTTTCCTATTGGTAGAAGTCAATAGAAATTCTGGAAATTATAAAAAATTTTTGGTATAATTGTAGTAGTTTTGAGTAGGGAAAACCTTTAAAAAATTTTTTAATAGTCAGGGCAAGGTGGAAAAAAGAAAATTACTTATTTTTCATAATACTATGAAGCGATAAGAGCTTACACCAACATTTTATTTTTCTCCTTTCTTGATAAGCGGGGCAGCAATGCCCCGCCTTTATTTAAACTAAAAAAAGTCAGGACAAAAATGAAAAAGAATAAAGGAGTAAAAGTTAAATTACTATGAAAGAGAAAATATTGCGGGATAAGAAGATTGATTTAAGGCTTACTGCCCAAGAGAAAGAAGAAATTAAAGCAGCGGCCGCCGCAAGAGATATGAGCGCAAGCGAATTTATTAGATATGCTTGTGAAAGATTAATAAATCAAAAGGAGAATTAAAAAATGACAAATGAGCAAAAAGTTTATACAAAGTGGTTAGCTACTAAGCTGGTTAATGCTGGTTATCCAGTAGTAAGAATAGAATAGAATGAAAATAAACCAGAATTTAATGTTTGGGTATTTGCGGCCACACCTGAATTTAAGGTGGCTTTTGTAAATATGGCTAATAGTCCCAGAAATTAAGGAGGAAATGACAAATGGCTAATTTTAAACAAGCACCAGAATTAAAATTTACTGGTTAGAAGCCAGAGGGACAATATTATGCTATCCCGCAAAGTTTGGCAGATATTATTTTTAACGAATTGGGTAATAGTTCAGCTCAATTAAGAATTATGATGGTTTTAATTGGAACCAAAGAAGGATTTAAGATTAGTGAGAAATGGATTTTGGATAGAACAGGATTATTACACGCCTCTTATATTACCGCCAGAAAGGCACTAGTAAAAAGAGGTTGGCTTTCTCATAGCGAAGCAGAAGGTATTACAGTTAATTTTGATGCTATTTTGGATGAAAAAAATAGAGGTAATACGGTATTACCTCAATGTAGTAATATGGTATTACCTCAATGTAGTAATACCATATTACCTATAACAAATAAGAACAAAATAAAAACAACTAATTACGCTTCCTCTCCCAATAAATTGGGAGATGTAAGCGACAGGGGAACGCCAGAAGCAGAGGAAATAGGGACAATAAATAATCCAATAGAGAAAGATAAAGAATGGTTAGTAGAAAGAAGTAATTACTTAATAAAACTAAACAGTGGATTATTTAAGTATGAAAACAAAATCTATAAATTAAGGGGATAAATAAAAATGTATATTACTGATAATATAAAATTATAGAATTATTTAGCAGAAAAAGGTATTTATCCCTTGCGGGAATAGGGTATTACCGCATATTATAAGAAAAACAAATAGCTTTATTCTGAATTAGATAGCTATTATATAGAAAAAATTCTAATAAGAAATAGGATATAAAGGGAATGCTTACCGCATTCTCTTTTCTTTTGCCTATTGGAAAAATTTTTAAAAAGTCTGGACAAAGTTAGGAAAAGAATATTCTTAAAAAATTATAATACTATGCGGGGGATACCCGATAAAAATTTAGGAGGAAAATAAAATGAGCGAACAAACAAGATTAACATTACTGGAAGAGCTGGAATAGTAGTTATTCAAAGTAAATTTACAAAATCGAAGAATGATACAGGAGTATCAACTTCAAGAAAAATTAGAAGAAATTGCGGCAGGCCGCAAAAAAGAAAAGGAAGTGTCAGATAATGAACAGTAAGTAGATGGGCAAATAGGGAGAGTAGCTTTTCCAATAGATAATGGAAAGAAAGGGTTATACTGTTAAGGATGTTAGCACAAACTCTCAGTATTGGGATAAAGACATTGATTTCATTGTTATTTCTTCTACTTCTGGCCTTGAACGCACATTTGAAATCAAATGGGACAGCCGCATTAATAATACAAACAATCTTTATTTAGAAATGACTAACATACATAGTAAAGGTGGAAAAGGTTGGTTTAACCTCTGTTAGGCTGATTATCTTGCTTATGGAGATAGCTTTAACAATTGCTTTTATGTTGTTTCTCTTTTGGATTTACGGGAGCGTGTGCGGCAGCTACCGTATAGAGGGGCAAGTTGCGGATAGGATAGCACAGGAATACTTGTAAGTCTAAATGATATTGCTGATATAGTAAAGCTTTTACAATTTTGACTTAATCAAAAATTTTTGGTAAAATTATCTTGTAAGTTCTCCACCAAACAAAAAATATTTACCAGAAAAAGGTTTAATTACTTATTATATATACTATTTATTATTATATTAAGCGGCGGTAGCCGCACATTTCCCCACTACATGTCTATTTTATCTTTTTCTCTATTGGACAATTTTATATAAAGAAATATAAATAAAAAGTAATAAACATAAGGAGGTGCTTTTATAGAATGGAAAAGAAACTCTCAGCTAGACAATTGTTTTTTATAGAAGAATACTTAGCAAATGGATATAATGTAGCAGATGCTTATAGAAAAGCTTATAACGTGGAAAGAGCTAATAATGCTGGTAAAACTTTTAATTTGCCCGCAGTCCAAGAGGAAATAGCTAGAAGACTTAAAGAAAAGCACGAAACTTTAAATATTACTGCTGACAGAGTTATGGAAGAATTAGCTACTATTGCGTTTGCCGCAAAGGGCGATAAAGACTATAACGCAAATGCTAAATTAAAAGCTTTGGATTTATTACAAAAGCAATTAGGATTACAAACACAAAAAATTCAAGCTGACGTGAATACAGATATTGTTATAAATATAGGGGAATAAATTATGGTTCAGCTGAATTTAAAATAGAGCATGTTTGTTCCTAAATTTTATCCTTATCTTCTGGATTATTCCCGACGCTGGGAAATTTATATGGGTTCAGCTGGTAGTGCGAAAAGCTATTTTATTACTTAGAAGTTAATTATACGTGCGTGCCGCCAACCAATAAAAATATTGGTTTGCCGCAGATATGGAACTACAATAAGAAACTCTTGTTTTTCATTGTTTAAAGATATCCTTTCTTGCCATCCCGCAGGATCGCATCATCGTGGTTGACCCGATGGGCGAATATGTTGAGTTCGTATCTTCCACGGAGAAGTTTGACACGTCCACCC
>OLPW01001946.1_pt1 | contig 19539 bp, 14 predicted proteins | sample 1672161 | NCBI WGS metagenome assembly OLPW01 (sample SAMEA3136654, study PRJEB25190) | human gut metagenome
TGCAAGCACACGTGGTTTCAGACCTTTTGCCCCTGGCATCATACTAATATCTTGCGGAAAGTGCAAAAAAGGCGGCAAAATGAAGAGAAAAGCAGGGAAAATGTAAGAAAAAAAGCAGGGAAATAGGGCAAAAAACGATACTTTATAAATTATTTATTGATTTATGGAAAGCCTGTATTTATAATGGAAGTTAGTTGATTTTAGGAGGAAAATGATGGATAACCAGAATAATAAGAACAAAGGTCCGAACAATAACCGGCAGGGATGGGGTATCATTTTATTTACCACGTTACTGATCACCTTTATTGTTATGGGCCTCTTTTCTCTTATGCGGGGAGGAACCCCGGAAGAGATCAGTTATGATAAATTCCTGAAGCTTGTAGACAATAAAAAGGTAGAGTCAGTGACGTTTACAAATTCCAGGATTAATATTGTACTTACGGATTCGGCAAGAAAGGAAAAGCTGAAGGGAACTTTAAAAGAAGTAAAGGATGAGAGTAAAAAAAGCAGTTCATCCAAAGAGTCCACGGAGAAAAGCGGTACTTCTGATTCTTCAAAGGACAGCAGTAGCTCAGCCGGGGAAAATGGAACCTATGATCTGATCAGTCAGCTCCAGGAGCAGATGCAGGACTCCGGAGATACGGAAGAGAAGGATCCTGATTATTATACCGGTCTTGTGAATGATGAAACACTTGTAGAGAAGCTGAAAAAGGGTGGAGTGCAGTTTAAGGCAGAAGTGCCGGATACGGCAGGTTCTCTGATCACGGAGCTGGTCATCACAGTTGTGCCAATCATTCTGATGGTATTGTTGTTCGCATTTTTTATGAAGCGGATGACCAAAGGCGGCGGTATGATGGGCATCGGAAAGAGCAATGCCAAGATGTATATGGAGAAGCAGACCGGAGTCACATTCCAGAATGTTGCCGGACAGGATGAAGCGAAGGAATCCTTGCAGGAAGTTGTTGATTTCCTTCATAATCCTGAGAAATACAGTGGGATCGGAGCGAAGCTGCCAAAGGGTGCATTGCTCGTCGGACCTCCTGGAACAGGTAAAACCCTGCTTGCCAAGGCAGTAGCCGGAGAAGCGGGCGTCCCGTTCTTCTCGTTGTCCGGTTCGGCTTTTGTAGAGATGTATGTAGGTGTAGGAGCTTCCCGTGTGCGTGATCTGTTCAAGCAGGCACAGCAGATGGCTCCATGTATTGTATTTATTGATGAGATTGATGCCATTGGAAAGACCCGTGATACAGCCATGGGTGGAAATGATGAGAGAGAGCAGACACTGAACCAGCTTCTTGCAGAGATGGATGGATTTGATACGAACAAAGGACTCCTTGTCCTTGCGGCTACAAACCGCCCGGAAGTGCTTGATCCAGCCCTGCTTCGTCCGGGACGGTTTGACCGCCGGATTATTGTAGATAAGCCGGATCTGAAGGGACGTGTGGATGTATTAAAAGTCCATGCAAAAGATGTCAAGATGGATGAAAGTGTGAACCTGGAAGAAATTGCACTGGCGACATCCGGTGCGGTAGGATCGGATCTCGCCAATATGATCAATGAGGCTGCGATCAATGCGGTAAAGAATGGCAGACAGGTCGTCAGTCAGAAAGATCTTTTTGAGGCAGTGGAAGTGGTACTGGTCGGTAAAGAGAAGAAAGATCGGATCATGAGTGCGGAAGAGCGGAGAATTGTTTCCTATCATGAGGTCGGACATGCACTGGTCACAGCACTTCAGAAAAATACGGAGCCTGTCCAGAAGATTACCATTGTGCCAAGAACAATGGGGGCCTTGGGGTATGTTATGCAGACACCGGAGGAAGAAAAATTCCTGAATACGAAGAAAGAGCTGGAAGCGATGATCGTAGTTGCACTTGGCGGTCGTGCCGCTGAAGAGATCGTCTTTGATACAGTGACGACCGGGGCATCCAACGATATCGAGCAGGCGACTAAGATTGCAAGAGCAATGATTACCCAGTATGGAATGTCTGACCGGTTCGGACTGATGGGACTGGAATCAATACAGAACCGTTATCTGGATGGAAGACCGGTGTTAAACTGCGGTGAGGCAACTGCAAGTCAGATTGATGAAGAAGTGATGCGGATGCTTAAGAGTTCTTATGAAGAGGCAAAACGTCTTCTGTCTGAAAACCGGGATGCACTGGATCGGATTGCTGCATTCCTGATTGAAAAAGAAACGATCACCGGAAAAGAATTTATGAAGATTTTCCGTGAAGTGAAGGGAATCCCGGAGCCGGTGGAGGGAGAAGACGGAAAAGAGCAGGCTGAATCCGGCAGGATCAATATGAAAGAAGTATAAAAAGGATCATAAAGCAGACGATAAGAGTTATGGAAGAAATTCATTTTAATATTCAGGAAGAATTAAAGAAACTCCCGGGAAGACCGGGAGTTTATATTATGCATGATGAAAAAGATCATATTATTTACGTGGGAAAAGCGATCAGTCTGAAAAATCGTGTGCGGCAGTATTTTCAGAGCAGTTATAATAAAAGTGTCAAGATCCAGCAGATGGTGACGCATATCCGCAGATTTGAATATATTGTGACGGATTCAGAACTGGAGGCACTGGTCCTGGAATGCAATCTGATCAAAGAACACAGACCCAAGTATAATACGATGCTGATGGATGATAAAGCGTATCCATTTATTAAAGTAACGACAGGAGAGACATTTCCACGGGTGCTGCTGGCAAGGAAAATGGTGAAAGACAGGGCAAGATATTTTGGACCTTATACAAGTTCCCAGGCGGTGCGGGATACGATTGACCTGATCCATAAACTGTATCACGTCAGGAGCTGCAACCGGAATCTTCCGAGAGATACAGGAAAAGAACGTCCCTGCCTGAATTATCATATTCACCAGTGCGATGCACCGTGTCAGGGATATATTTCCAAAGACGAGTACCGGAAATCCATTGATGAGGTGATCCGTTTCCTGAACGGAAATTTTGACGGAATACTGAAAGAGCTGGAAGAAAAGATGCAGGCAGCGTCTGAGGCACTGGAGTTTGAAAAAGCAATCGAATACAGAGAACTTCTGAACAGTGTTAAAAAGGTGGCACAAAAGCAGAAGATCACGGATTCAAGCGGAGAGGACCGGGATGTGCTGGCAGTAGCGTGCCAGGAGGACGATGCGGTTGTACAGGTGTTTTTTATCCGTGGAGGAAGACTGATCGGACGGGATCATTTCTATCTGCGTATTTCAAAAGGAGAGACAAAGGCGGAGATACTGGACAGTTTCATCAAGCAGTATTATGCGGGTACTCCTTTTATTCCGGGAGAACTGATGCTCCAGGAAGAACTGGAAGAACAGGCGTTACTGGAGGAATGGCTGAGTACAAAGCGGGGACAGAAAGTCACGATCAGAATCCCGAAGAAAGGGACAAAAGAAAAATTAGTAGAACTGGCAGGAGAAAATGCACAGCTTGTACTGAACAAGGATAAAGAACGGTTGAAAAGAGAAGAAGGCCGTACAATCGGTGCAGTGAAAGAAATTGCCGCCCTGCTTGGAATGGAACGGATCGTGAGAATGGAGGCCTATGATATTTCCAATACCAACGGATTTGAATCGGTTGGTTCTATGATCGTGTATGAGAATGGAAAGCCAAAACGGAATGATTATAGAAAGTTTAAGATCAAAAGTGTAAAAGGGCCGAATGATTATGCGAGTATGCGGGAAGTCCTTACAAGAAGATTTCAGCATGGACTGAAAGAAAAAGAAGAACTGAGGAAAAAAGGAGAAGATTCTCAGCTTGGCAGTTTTACTGCTTTCCCGGATCTGATCCTGATGGATGGAGGCAGAGGGCAGGTTAATATTGCTCTTCAGGTGCTGGATGAACTGCATTTAAATATTGCAGTCTGCGGAATGGTGAAGGATGACCATCACCGGACAAGAGGACTCTACTACAATAATATAGAAATCCCCATTGACCGGGATTCAGAGGCATTCCGCCTGATAACGCGGATTCAGGATGAGGCACATCGGTTTGCAATCGAATATCATCGGCAGCTTCGCGGGAAAGGACAGGTTCATTCTGTGCTGGATGATATTCCGGGGATCGGATCAGCCAGAAGAAAAGCCCTGATGCGGCACTTTCTAAGCCTGGATGCGATCCGGGATGCGAGTGTGGAAGAACTGGCAAAAATCCCGTCAATGAATCAAAAAGCAGCAGAATCAGTCTATGAGTTTTTACATTAATATGGTATAATAGACCAGTACGCAAGTATAAGGAAGGAGAAACGTTATGGATGGTGTAAGATTAACTGAGATTGTAGAAAAGATGAATCTGAAAAATCTCACTCCCGGAGTGGATATTACCGAGCGTAAGGTTCATGTACCGGATGTCAACAGACCGGCTTTGCAACTGACCGGCTTTTTTGATCATTTTGATCTGAATCGTGTTCAGATTATTGGAAATGTAGAGTGTGCCTATCTTGAGACACTTACGAGAGAGAGAAAAGATGAAATCTATGAAAAGCTTCTGGCACATAAAGTACCGTGTATTGTATTCAGTAATGATCTTCAGCCGGAATCTGAGTTTATAGAGACCGCAGAAAAGAATGATATTCCTGTGTTCGGAACCTGCAAAAAGACTTCCTCTTTTATGGGTGAGCTGATCCGCTGGCTGAATGTGAAGCTTGCTCCATGCATTTCAATTCACGGAGTACTTGTGGATGTATATGGTGTAGGCGTCCTGATCATGGGTGAGAGTGGGATCGGTAAAAGCGAGGCCGCTTTGGAACTGATTAAGAGAGGTCATCGTCTGGTGACAGATGATGTAGTTGAGATCCGCAAGGTCAGTGATGAGACACTGGTGGGTTCTGCACCGGATATTACAAGACATTTCATCGAACTTCGGGGAATCGGTATCGTAGATGTTAAGTCAATGTTTGGTGTGCAGAGTGTCAGAGAGACGCAGAATATCGATCTGGTGATCACGTTGGAAGACTGGAGCAGAGAGAAAGAGTATGACCGGCTCGGACTGGAAGAAGAGTATACAGAGTTCCTTGGCAACAAGGTAGTATGCCACAATATTCCGATTCGTCCGGGAAGAAATCTTGCGATCATCGTAGAGTCAGCAGCAGTAAACCACAGGCAGAAGCAGATGGGGTATAATGCCGCACAGGAACTCTATAAGCGTGTGCAGGAGAATCTTGCAAAAAAGAGACGATAGAAAGCAGGGGGCAGAGAATCCTCCGAAGAATAAAAATTTGAAAAAGGATTGGAGAAGAAGGATGAAGTATTGTTTTGGCGTAGATATCGGTGGTACGCCAGTAAAGATGGGGTTATTTGCTGAGAATGGTGATATCAGAGATAAATGGGAAATTGTGACAAAGACAGAAGATGAAGGAAAAGCGATCCTTCCTGATGTTGCAGCAGCGATCAGCGGGAAGATGGAAGAGCATCATCTGACGAAAGAAGATATCAAGGGAATCGGAGTCGGAGTTCCTGCACCGGTTACCGCAGAAGGTGTGGTAAATGGAAGTGCCAATCTTGGATGGAAATATAAAGAAGCAAAAAAAGAACTGGAAGAGCTGACCGGAATGAAAGCCACATTTGGAAATGATGCGAATGTGGCAGCACTTGGTGAAATGTGGAAGGGCGGCGGAGCCGGATGCAAGAATCTGGTAATGGTGACGCTTGGAACAGGTGTCGGCGGTGGTGTGATCGTTGGCGGAAAAATCGTAGTCGGACAGTTCGGAGCCGGTGGAGAGATCGGTCATATGTGTGTGAATTACCATGAGACAAAGCAGTGTGGATGTGGAAGTTATGGATGCCTGGAACAGTATGCATCTGCAACGGGAATTGTCCGTCTTGCAACAGAGAAGCTGGAGTCAGAGACAAGATCAACACTTCTGAAAAAGGAAGAGCTTTCTGCAAAGGCAGTATTTGATGCTGTAAAAGAGGGGGATGAAGTTGCTACAGAGATCGCTACAGAGATGGGCGAGTATTTAGGACATGCACTTGCAAATATCGCAGCAGTGCTTGATCCGGCAATCTTTGTAATTGGCGGGGGAGTTTCCAAGGCAGGAGATGTACTGCTTCCATTTATTGAAAAGCCGTTTAAAGACAGAGCGTTCTTTGCAAGCCAGAATGTAAAATTTGCACTTGCTACATTGGGAAATGATGCAGGAATTTGCGGTGCGGCAAAGATGGTTCTGGGAGATTAAGGGCAGATAGCCGATGCATAATGATATCAAATAAATGAGAAATGAGCCGGAGTTTATGTCTATACGACTAAACTCTGGCTCATTGATTTTTGTCAGAATTACGAATTACGGTGCGGGCTGAACATCCGGTTCAGACGGAGTGGGAACAGTTCCACTGTTATCACCGTTCGTTCCGGAAGGATCATCACCATTTGCAGAGTTATTCGGATCATCAGAATTATCAGGATCTTCAACAGAAGGATCATCATTGGAAGGTTCCGGTGCAACATAATGACCGGAACAACTCTGGGTTGGAGCATTATCTTTTGCAAAATACTCTGTCAGAGAAGGACAACTGCCGGTAGCGAGAAGTCCGGTTCTGGTACAGATCGTCTTCTGAACCACAGAAGAAGGAATTTCGAAATCTTTATATGCAAGACTTTTCGTTTCCTGAATCCGTTCCATGATATTTTTCCACAATTTCTGATGCCAGCTCTGACTCAGGTTACTCATGGTTTTTGATTCATCATATCCACCCCATACGGAAGCTGTATAATATGGTGTATAGGCAGCAATCCAAAGGTCATTACTTTCCTGGCTGGTACCGGTCTTTGCAGCAACAGGCATATTGCTCAGACGAGCCGAACCTCCGGTTCCTCCTGCACCATTTACAACATCCTCCATTGCACTGGTAAGAAGATAAGCGGTGGAGTCTTTGATGACTTCGTGGCTCAGAGGAGTGGTGTTATCCAGAAGAACATTGCCATCATGGTCAAGAATCTGGGTATACAGAGTAGGTTCTATATAAGTTCCACCATTGGCGATCGCTGCGTAAGCTGCGGTCAGTTCTGTATTGTAGACACCGAGAGTCAGTCCTCCGAGTGCTTTTGCCTGGGAATTTTTGTCGGCATCGGTCAGTGTTGTAAATCCGAAGTTGAGAAGATAGTCATAACTCTCAGTTTCTCCTACATAATCCGTCAGAGTCTTTACAGCAAGTACGTTCATGGAATGCTCGATTCCATAGCGGACTCTGGTTGCACCGATATACTTTTTATCCCAGTTCTTAACTTCCTGACCATTCTTGTATTCATACGGTTCATCATCAATCGTAGTAGCAAGGGTCAGCTTATTTTCATTGAGGGCAGGTGCATAGGATGCCAGGATCTTGAAACAGGATCCCGGCTGTCTGTAAGAATCAGTTGCACGGTTCAGGGAAAGACTGGAAGTCTTTTCGCCACGTCCACCGACTATAGCTTTGATCTGTCCGGTATACTGATCCATCACAACGACAGAAGCCTGTGGCTGTGGTGAAAGCTCGATCCGTTCATCTACAGTATCTCCGGCTGCCTCATCAATGTTCAGGGTACTCTTATAGTTGTTGATTGCATTCTGGGCTGCATCCTGCGTACTGAATACGAGAGGATACTGATCCCCGGTTGTACTGGAAATATAGGCTGCAAGCTGTTCTTTACTGTAGTTCTCAGAAGTACCGTCTGTATGATGGACTGTAAGTGCGTAATCAAGTCCCCATTCACTTCCGGCAAGGTAATTGTCTACATTGGCAACTTCCTCATCGCAGATCGACTGGATATCAGCGTCCTGCGTAGCTGTGATCGTAAGTCCGCCACTGTAGAGCAGGTTGTAAGCCTGCGTTTCAGAGTAGCCCTTTTTATTTACCAGATCTTTTACAATCTGCTTGATCAGGGCATCTACAAAATAGCTGTATGGTTTGCTTGTCTGCGTATTGGATGCCGTCTCTAAAATCCGGTCGTAAACATTATCTGCCATGGCTTCGTCATATTCTGTCTGATTGATGAAACCGAGTTTCTTCATATTGTTCAGTACTTTTTCACGACGTCTGGCATTGACATCCGGGTGCTTGACCGGATCATTCCCGGATGGACTCTGGGTAATTCCTGCAATAACGGCACATTCTGAAAGAGTAAGATCTGCAGCATCTTTATTGAAATAACGCTTTGCGGCAGTCTGAACACCAAGACATCCCTGACCGAGATTGATGGTATTCATGTATGCTTCCAGAATTTCTTTTTTTGACATCTGCTTTTCAATTTTGAGAGCAAGATACTGTTCCTGTATCTTACGCTCGAAACGTTCAGAATTTGTCTCATTGACAAAGTTAGGGAATACATTATTTTTAATGAGCTGCTGGGTCAGAGTACTTGCACCTTCTGTGAAATGAAAGCCGTGAGTGACACCTACAACTCCTGCACGGATGATTCCCTGGAGATCAATTCCGTTGTGCTTATAGAAACGTTCATCCTCGATGGCAACAAAAGCATCACCCATATACTTGGAAATTTCGTCATATTTCTTGTATACACGGTTGGAATCAGAATCTTTAAGCTGTTCCAGCACGGTTCCGTTCTGATCTACAATGGATGTCGTATACCCCTGAGGAAGGATATCCTTAGCGGTAACTTCCGGTGTATTATCAATGACATGCTTGACAAACACACCACCTGCGGCAACACCGACGATCCCGAGCAAAAGGATGCACAGAACAAATGCCTTAAATAAACGGACACCGACACGTTTCTTTTTCATTCTCTTTTTAGAAGAAATCCGCTTCTTTCTTCTTGAAAGATTCGATTTTCCATAATTCACGAATAAAATCCTCCTTTTTTCACTTCTATGATTATATCAAACTTACCTTTTTAAATAAAGCTAAAAATAAAAAGTTCATATTTTAAGAAGTAAAACTTAAGAAAATCTTGCAGTTTCATGGGCAGATGTATATCATAGGAGATAGCAAATATGAGAAAAATGAAAAGGAGCAACAGGTGGAAAGTTATCAGACAGTATACAGAGGCGGGATGGGAGAGATTATTGAAAAAAAATCCCGTTTTATAGCAGAAGTTTATCCGATAGAATCTGAAGAGCAGGCAGCTCAGATCCTGGAGGAGACGAGAAAAAAATATTGGGATGCAAGACATCACTGCTGGGCATATGTTCTTGGAAGAAATCCAGCTGCTGAGAGAATGAGCGATGACGGTGAACCGGCAGGGACAGCCGGAAAGCCAATCCTGGAAGTGATCCGGGGCAGAAAGCTGACGGATGTACTTGTTATCGTGACGAGATATTTTGGAGGAACACTGCTTGGAACAGGTGGACTGGTCAGGGCTTATACATCTGCGGCCATAGACGGACTGGAACATAGTGAAAGTATAACCAGAATCCATGGAATTAAACTGTTGATCCGGGCAGAGTACACAGATCTGGGGAAAATACAGTATCTGCTTGCAAGCCGGGATGTGATCCAGTTAGATCCGGTATATACAGATAAAGTGGAGTTGATGGCTTTAGTTCCGGTTGAGCAGATGAAAGGTCTGAAAGCAGATCTGATGGAAGGAACAAATGGACAGGTGGTTCTGGATGAAACGGTGCAGTGCTGGTTTGCACAGACGGAAGATGGTATCCGCATTTTTTCAGAGTGGGTGGAAGAGTAGAGAGAAGGCAGTAATAAAACTCTGTCGATGAGCATGGCAATGCAGAGAGTATGTTACGGGATATGTCACTGGAACTTTTCCGGGTTATTTTGACATAAAAAGAGACCTGCGGTCGGGAAAAATCTCCTGACTGCAGGTCTTTTAACCGTTCCAGTTAACGGAACACTACATATGGATTATGAAAATTCAGGCTCGATCAGACCGAAAGAACCATCTTTTCTTTTATATACTACATTTACTTCATCAGTCTCTGCATTGGAGAATACGAAGAAACTATGTCCGAGCAATTCCATCTGGATGCAGGCATCCTCAGGGAACATAGGCTTGATGCCGAATTTCTTTGTACGAACGATTTGAATTTCGTCATCCTCTGCTGCGTCATCTTCCGTCTCGAAAAATTCTTTTCTGAAGCTGTTTCCGGTAGATGTATAGGAAGTAGGATGTCCCTGGCTGCGGGCTACAAGCTTGTTCTTATATTTGCGAAGCTGACGCTCGATGACCTCTTCCACAAGATCAATGGAGACATACATATTATCACTGGTCTGTTCAGAACGAATGATATTTCCTTTTACCGGAATTGTGACCTCGATCTTCTGACGTCCCTTTTCAACGCTGAGAGTTACATTAATTTCTGTCTCAGGAGTGAAGTACCTTTCAAGTTTTCCTAATTTCTGTTCGATAGCATCCTTTAATCCCGGTGTTACCTCAATATTTTTTCCGCTGATAATAAAATTCATGCTGCTCAACTCCTTTGTTCAAATTATACAGAAGAAATGGTGAGTTCTATCTGTATTATGGATATATTATAACATAAACTTCCGCTTCTGTATATAAGAAATCCGGTCAAATTCAGAAAAAACCGAAAATTGACCGGAAGTGTGCGACAATATCTTCTATAATAAAAGGAGGTTTCAACTGCTCGTGCGAACAGATTATTTATTGATCATACTACGCTTTCTCATTCTTGAATCCAGGATTTTCTTCCGGATACGGAGATTCTTAGGAGTAACCTCCAAAAGCTCATCTGTATCAATAAAATCAAGTGCCTGTTCCAGACTTAAAATACGTGGCGGAGTCAGGCGGAGTGCCTCATCAGCACTGGAAGAACGGGTGTTGGTCAGATGCTTTGTCTTGCAGACATTCAGCTCGATATCTTCTGCCTTACCATTCTGTCCGATGACCATTCCAGAATAAACCTTTTCACCTGCACCAATAAAGAGAGTACCACGTTCCTGGGCACTGTAAAGTCCGTAAGTTACAGACTCACCGGTCTCGAATGCGATCAGAGATCCCTGCTTACGGTACTGGATATCTCCTTTATATGGAGCATATCCCTCAAAACTTGTATTGATGATACCATTTCCCTTTGTATCAGTCATGAACTCACCACGGTATCCGATCAGACCACGTGCAGGAATCAGGAACTCAAGACGGGTATAACCTCCGTTGGAAGGTGCCATGTTGCGAAGTTCCCCTTTCCGCTGACCAAGTTTTTCAATGACAACTCCGGTAAATTCATCCGGGACATCAATATAGGCAAGCTCCATAGGTTCTGTCTTCTTCCCGTTTTCATCTGTATGGTAGAGAACTTCTGCTTTACTTACTGCGAACTCATATCCTTCACGACGCATATTCTCGATCAGGACAGAAAGGTGAAGCTCTCCACGACCGGAAACTTTGAAGCTGTCGGCATTCTCAGTCTCTTCTACACGGAGGCTGACATCAGTATTAAGCTCACGGAAAAGACGGTCACGAAGATGACGGGAAGTTACGAACTTTCCTTCCTGTCCGGCAAATGGACTGTCATTTACGATGAACTGCATGGAGATCGTAGGCTCTGAGATCTTCTGGAAAGGAATTGCCTCCGGTTTCTCAGGAGAGCAGAGAGTATCTCCGATGGAAATATCTGCAATACCGGATACGGCAACGATTGCTCCGATGGTAGCTTCTTTTACTTCCACACGGTTCAGACCATCAAACTCATAAAGTTTACCGATCTTGACACGCTGCTGCTTGTCAGGATCATGATGATTCACAACAACCATGTCCTGGTTGACAGCGATCGTACCGTTCTCAACTTTACCAACTCCGATACGTCCAACATATTCATTGTAGTCGATGGTACTGATGAGCATCTGGGACGGAGCTTCAGGATCTCCCTCCGGTGCCGGAATATAGTCAAGGATCGTCTCAAATAAAGGCTTCATATCCTGCTTTTCATCAGAAAGGTCGAGGACAGCAACCCCGGCTTTTGCAGAAGCGTATACAAAAGGACACTCCAACTGGTCATCCGATGCACCGAGATCAATAAACAGTTCGAGAACCTCATCAATCACATCGTCAGGTCTTGCCTCCGGGCGGTCGATTTTGTTGATACATACAATAACCGGAAGGTTCAGCTCAAGAGCTTTTCTTAATACGAATTTGGTCTGCGGCATAGCACCCTCAAAGGCATCTACAACAAGTACAACACCATTTACCATCTTAAGGACACGCTCCACCTCTCCGCCAAAGTCAGCATGACCAGGAGTATCAATGATATTGATCTTAACCCCATTATAATGTACGGCAGTATTTTTGGAAAGAATTGTGATTCCACGTTCACGTTCAATATCGTTGGAGTCCATGACACGTTCTTCTACTTCCTGATTTTCACGGAATACACCGCTCTGCTTTAAAAGCTCGTCAACCAGAGTTGTCTTACCGTGGTCAACATGGGCGATAATTGCAACATTTCTTACATCTTCACGCTTTGTCTTCATAAATTTATACACTCTTTCTTTATCTGTCTAAAATTCACTCATATCTGTAACTTCCTTATTTTATCACAAAAAATGAAATTTACAAGATAGAAATAGAAATAGAGATTGTTCGGGATGCATCAAAAAAGAAAAACAGAAAAAATACAAATAAAATAAACTGTTCAAAATAAACAAAAATAATTTTAAAAATAACGAATAAATGTAAAATTTGTGCAAAATGTCAGTTGGAATAAAGATGGAGACATGTTATTATTATAATAATATAATCTTGTGGAGATTTCGGAACTGTCAATTTGACTGCCAGCCCGGGCAGATGATGGTGACCGGAAGCGAGAAAAAGGAGGAAAAAGATGAGGAAAAGGAAGACGGGTGCGTTAGCTGTATTGCTGGTATTTATGATGGTATTTGGCATGATGCCGGCAATCAGTGTGGCGGCACAGGAAGAAAAGCAATAGGAAGTAACGGTAGAGAGGGCATCAGAGCTGGTATATGGTGAGCAGTATCTTCTTGTCGGAGGAACAGCGGGCAAGACTTCGGGCAGCGAAGATGATCTATACGCAGTGGTTGGTGCAACAACCCACAGTGGCAGCAAAGCAGGCAGTGTACTTGATAAAGTAGAAGTTTCCGGGCTGGATTTTTCAGATGCTGAAAACCAGCTTACAGCACAGGAAACGAATCTGTGGACAGCAGTCGAGGGCGAAAATGGAACGGTTGCACTTTACAATAAGGCTTCAAATAAATATATGCACTTTGAGTCAGGGAACAGAGCTGTGACACTGACAGATGAAGCAACTTATTATGAAGCAGTTCTGACAGATCATCACGCAGCGGGAAAGGCTCTGGCTTTTCGTCTTGGAACATGGTATCTGAACTTTTCCGAAAGCCAGAATGGATTCTGTGCTTACGATGCATCGACCTATTCACAGAATGAGACAAAGGATACAAACCAGTATGCATTATATGAAGTGAAATCCGGTGTAACTCCGACTCCAACTCCGGATCCTGATCCGTCAGAGGGAGATGCAAAGGCGACACTTTTGTTCTGCTCTGATTTCCAGACGGGTACAGAAGTATCACCGTATCAGAGCGTATCGGACGTGCCGGAAAGTCTGACTTCTGTTATGACGAATATTTCAAAAGCAATCTATGATGATGGTGTTACAAAGATTGACCGTGTACTGGCAGTAGGAGATTATACAGCATATACAGGACGGTACAATTATGATGCAGATGCGACGATCGGTATTCAGGCATTTAAAAATATCATTCAGAACCGCTGGACGGATACAGATCAGTTCCTGTTTATCCAGGGAAATCATGATCAGGCAAATTATCCGTTTGATGAGGGTGCTAATGAATATGAAGATTATATTGTGTACTGTATCAATACGACTTATAATTCTTCAGAAATGGGTGGATTCCCATGGATGCAGGGAAGTACAGGAAGTGAAGCACAGGTAAAGAAAGCAGCTCAGAAGCTTGGTGATTATCTGGAAGGCTGTATTACAGCCGGAGAGACACGCCCGATTTTCATTATGGTGCATCTGCCACTGCATTTCAGCGGGCGTACAAGTTCTCTTTATGGAAATGGGGATAATCTGTATTCTTCCTATTTGTTTGATGTGATCAATACAGCCGCAGAAGATTTGGATATTGTATACCTTTATGGTCATAACCATTCTAAAGGATGGGACAATTATATCGGTGGTTCACGTGTGTTCAAACGGCCTGGAGATACGATTTTGATCCCGGATCTTACAAAGAAGAGCGGTAGTACAACTGACAGTTATACAAAAGAAGAACTTAATTTTACTTATATGAATGCCGGATATATCGGATATTTCCATGATGCGACAGCAGCAGATGAGCTGACAGCTACCGTATGCCGGATTTATGATGATAAGCTGGTTTTAAGCAGATATTCAGAAGACGGACTGATTGATATTGGATCTGTTGGTAAGAATAATACGAGATATAATGATTCAGCAATGATTCCGGCAACAGAACTGACACAGGCAACGGCAAGTCCGGTTCAGATCGATCTGAATCAGGTAGCTGTACCAAGTGTAACTCTTGAGGCAGCAAGTGGTAAAGTTGGTGAAAAGGTTGCATTGAAGGCAACAGTCAAGCATATCAAAGCATCCTCTTATAAGTGGAGTATAGAAGATCCGGCGATTGCAGATCTGACTGCAGAAGAAAATACAGCAGACGTCTTCTGCAAGAAAGCCGGAAGTACGAACGTAAAAGTTACAGTGACAGATACAGACGGAAATACGACAGTTGGACAGGCGGTGCTGGAAGTAAGTTATGACCAGACTGCAGGTGCATCAGCAAAAATTCAGGATGCGGATGGAAATGGAGTAACAACTGCAGGAAAGAATGAAAGAATGATCCTTAAAGGAGCATTATCTGGAATACCGGAAGTAGTTTCTTATAAGTGGTCAGTATCTGATCCTGAACTTGCAGAGCTTGAAGATGCTGATTCTGCAGAGACGGCTGTAACATTTAAAGGAAAAGGTGAAGTGACCGTAACTCTGCTGGTTACGTATAAAGATGCACAGGGACAGCAGCAGACAGTGACAGCGGATACAAAAGTTACTGTATCGGAAATTCCGACATATAAGCGAGCAGCAGAGATGGAACCAGGAAAGAGTTACCTCATCATTGGTTCTTCAGGAAAAGCTTTAAATGCAGAGATCAGTCCGGTTGGCGGAGTCGCATGTATTGCAGGAACAGAAATGCAGACAGCAGATCTGGGCAACGCAGGTGATGTTATAAAAGGGGAGTATAGTGCGTTACTTTGGACAATCGAGAAAGATGCGAACGGACAGTATACCCTTTATAATAAAGCAGCGAAAAAATATCTTTCTTTAAGTGCATCAGAGCGAAATGTGAATCTGACAGATACGCCAGTGAAGCTGTCAGTAGAAAAAGGAGCATTAAGTAATGGCAGCGGTTTCTGTGTGGCATTTTACAATGGAACAATGTATCTGAACCACTCCAAATCCAAGCAGGCATATTGCGGATATTCAGGTGAGACGGTTACAAATGCAAATAATCAGTTCGCAATTTACGAACTGGTAGGGGGAGAAGCAGTCAAGACTACTTATACGGTTACATTTAACAGCTGGGGTGGAAGTGCTGTAGCTGCCCAGACCGTTGAAAAAGGAGCAAAGGTGACAGAGCCTTCAGCACCGACATTAGAAGGATATACATTTGCAGGATGGTATACAGATGAAGCATGTACCACGCAATGGAATTTTGCGACAGGTGTTGTGGACAGAAATCTGGAATTGTATGCAAAATGGAATGAGATTGAAGTACCGGAGCCGGTGATCGATACAGCAGAGCTTCAGAAACTGGTTGATGAAATGGATCGGGTTGATCTTGAAAAGTATGAGAAGGATGCAGCCTACGATGCATTTGTGGCAGCCCTGCAGAATGCGAAAGCAGTGCTTACAGATCCAGAGAGCGAGCAGGCAGTAGCAGAAGCAAAGGCAGCCCTGACAGAGGCATATGCAAATCTGAAGCTGATCGAGATGCCGGAACCGGAACCGACACCGGAACCGGAACCGACACCGGAACCGACACCGACGCCGGGCAAAGATGATAAGACTCCAGGAACAGATAAAAATGATAAGACTTCAGGAACAGGCAAAGATAATAAAAATCCTGGAAAGGGAACGACTACAACGACACCGGCTAAAGATAGCAGTAAGGTAGTTCCGACCGGAGACAGTACGGAAGGAATGATGGTAGTTCTGTGCATGATGGCAGCCGCAGCAGGCGTGATCGTGATCAGAAAGAAATCGGCAGAGAAGTAAAAACTTCGGTCAAATGCAACAGAAAAACTGAAAATGAACAGATCAGACGGGAATCTTCCAAAAAGCAGGGAGATTCCCGTTTTTACAGATCCGGACAGAGAGCGGAACCTGCAGGAGACGAATTCTGTCGAACGATTTCCATACTTTCGCCGTTCTATTCTTTTCTGTTTTGTCATATATTTTGTAGTGACTTGAAAATACGTAACAGAAGAAGGGAGAACTACAAATCATGTCAGATAAGATAATTGAGAACAACCAGGTGACGGTCATAGGGGAAGTGGTGTCTGAATTTACATACAGCCACGAAGTATTCGGAGAAGGATTCTATATGATGGAACTGCTCGTAAAGCGACTGAGCAATTCCTGCGACAGAATCCCGGTGATGATTTCTGAACGTCTGATCGATGTAACCAAAGACTGCCGTGGAGAGTGCATCATGGTATCAGGACAGTTCAGATCCTACAATCGGCACGAAGAATTGAAGAACCGGCTGGTACTGTCTGTATTTGCGAGAGAAATCGAGTTTATTGATGAAGAGCCGGACGGGGCAAAGACAAACCATATCCTGCTGGAAGGGTATATGTGTAAACGCCCGGTGTACAGGAAGACACCGCTGGGCAGAGAAATCGCAGATCTTTTACTTGCGGTGAACAGACCGTATGGAAAATCAGACTATATTCCATGTATCTGCTGGGGCAGAAATGCAAGATATGCCTCCAGTTTTGACGTAGGGGAACATGTGCGGGTACTTGGAAGGATTCAGAGTAGAGAGTACGTGAAAAAGCTTTCGGAAACTGAGACAGAGACGCGGGTTGCATACGAAGTTTCGGTAAGTAAACTGGAATGTATTGAGGAATCATGATGGTGATAAAAAAGTGAAGTACCAGAGCAGCATGGAAGATGTGGCATCATGACATAAGACAGGAAAAGGATATCATATATTGAGATAAAAGCTCAAATGTGATATCCTTTTTATTATATAGGGTATCCGAAAGGACTCTGTGAACGTTAAAAGCATTTAAAGGAGGATTTATACAGATGATTAAGATATTAATGCATGGATGCAATGGAAAGATGGGAAGAATGATCACTGAGATCGCAAAGCAGGATCAGGATGTTGAGATTGTGGCAGGTGTGGACAAGTATACAGCAGTTGCCAATGAATATCCGGTTTTTGAGACGATTTCAGAGTGTGATGTGGATGCAGATGCGGTCATTGATTTTTCAAATGCAGGGGCAGTGGATGAACTGCTGGATTATTGTGTTGAGAAGAAACTTCCGGTAGTCCTCTGTACAACAGGACTGTCAGAAGAGCAGCTTGCAAGGGTGAAAGAAGTATCCGAAAAGATCGCAGTGTTAAAGTCAGCGAATATGTCCATGGGAATCAATCTTCTCCTGAAGCTTTTAAAAGATGCAGCAAAAGTACTTGCACCGGCAGGATACGATATGGAGCTTGTTGAGAAGCATCATAATCAGAAGCTGGATGCACCGAGTGGAACAGCTCTCGCACTGGCAGATTCTATGAATGAGGCACTTGGCAATGAATATGAGTATGTTTATGACAGAAGCCAGGTGAGAAAGAAGAGGGATGTAAAGGAAATCGGTATTTCAGCAGTGCGTGCCGGAACGATCGTAGGAGAGCATGAAGTGATCTTTGCAGGGACAGATGAAGTGATCGAATTTAAGCATACAGCTTATTCAAGAAGTGTATTTGCAAAAGGTGCTGTAGAAGCTGCAAAATTTCTCGCAGAGCAGAAGCGTGGTATGTATGATATGGGAGATGTGATCCGTTTTTAATCAGGGATTCAGAGAGTTCTTGTAAAGTTTGCTGAGGGGAAAATAAAAAACAGGCAGGGAGAGCAGGAATGAAAGATTTGGAGACCAGATATTTGGAGCGGCTGTCAGATCTGTATCCAACGATCGCGGCAGCGTCCACAGAGATTATCAATTTGCAGGCCATTTTGAATCTTCCCAAGGGAACAGAGCTCGTGGAAGAGAGCTTTATGATGTGTTGGAAAGTTATGTGAGAAAAGGTTTTTTTGCACTGGACAAAAAGGAGCGTCAGGACGGGCGGGATATCATGTGGTATATCTGGCTCCACCCCGGATTCACCATTGTTTGGAAAGAATAAGATGGCGACGTTTGAACGGTATTTTCTTGCAGAAAAAGAGACGCATGTGGAGAAGAAGAACCCGTATTATGCATTGCTTGAAAATGAAGAGGCAATCGAAAAGGAAAAGGATATTCATTCGGAAATCATGGTCGTGAAGCGGGTGATGGACAGGATACTGGTCGGAGACACTGACGTTGGAAGAGAATTACGGGAACAGGTGGCAGACCTGGAGAGACTGCTTGCGGCATATCGCAGCGGTGAGATCATAGAAAAGGTGTAGATGGAGAAAAGCATGGAAAAAGAATTAAATATACCGGAAGGGACAGAGGTTACAGAACCGCTGAAGATCTATCTCAATGAGATCGGTCAGATTCCCCTGTTGGATGCAGAAGAAGAAAAAGAGCTGGGACGCAGAAGCGTGGACGGTGATGAAGAGGCAAGACGGAGACTGGAAGAAGGAAATCTCAGGCTGGTTGTATCAATCGCCAAGCATTATACCGGCAGAGGGATCCCACTGATGGATCTGATCCAGGAGGGAAATATCGGCTTGATGCGTGCAGTGGAAAAATACGATTTTACAAAGGAGAACCGCTTTTCAACTTATGCATCCTGGTGGATCAAAGAAGCGATCCAGCGTGCAATCGACCAGCAGTCAAGAGAGATCCGTGTACCGGTTCATGTGGCAGAGGCGATGAAGAAAGTTCAGCGTATTTCAAAAGAACTCCAGCAGAGTCTCGGAAGAGAAGCAACACCGGAAGAAATCGCAGAAAAGCTGGGAGATAAGAGTACAGAGGATGTAAAAAATATTTTATCCTATCTTCAGAATCCGGTTTCACTGGAAACTCCGGTAGGAGAAGACGGAGAAAATAACCTGGGAGATATGGTGGAGGATAAAGCTTCTCCGACACCGGAAGAAGCGATGAATCTTCTTGTCCAGAAAGAGGAAGTAAGTGAACTTCTTAATGCATTGAATGACCGGGAAAAGCAGGTGATCCGGCTGCGTTATGGACTTGAGGATGGAAAAACCCATACGCTGGAAGAAATTGGAGAAGAGCTGAAGGTGACAAGAGAACGTGTGCGTCAGATCGAGTCCCGTGCAATGGAAAAGCTTAGAAATAAGGCAGAAAGATAATCGGGGCAGGTCAAAAGGTCTTTCACCCACCTATGAGCAAGTTCATGTGGGCTTAGGCCTTTTGACCCTGGTATCAT
>OLPW01001951.1_pt1 | contig 19513 bp, 12 predicted proteins | sample 1672161 | NCBI WGS metagenome assembly OLPW01 (sample SAMEA3136654, study PRJEB25190) | human gut metagenome
CCTGGAGCTGTCCGCCACCGAAAAGGTGGAGGGCTACCAGCTGAACCTGGGCCGCTTGGTTGTCTCCGATGGCAAGTCCTATACCCCCGCAGCTCCCACTGGGTTGACCCTGGTGAACCGGTTTGATTCCACCGGCGAAATCCAGCTGGCATGGGATCTAGGCGACTACAGCACCGTAAAGAATTACCACGTATACGCTGTGTATGCCGATGGCACGCAGCGGTTTGTGGGCGGCGCTTACGCCAGCAACTATTATATCCAAACTCTGGAAAATGCCAGCAAAGTGACGGCTCTGCGGGTCTACGCGGTTGGCGCAGACGGCTCTGAAAGCGATGCGGCCGAGCTGCCTCTGGCGTCCACCGGCCGGGTCTCCAACGTCCGCACCGTCAGCGAAAACAACATGCTGAACGTCACCTGGACCGATCCCACCGAGAGCTTTGCAAAGGTGGAGGCCACCCTCACCTACTGGTACAGCGAAACTACAAATAAAAACCAGACCATTACGGTAACTCAGGGCGACCAGAAGGCCTCCTTCCCCATTGAGCTGGAAGATGGCGCTCAGTACATCCTGACCCTGGCCACTGTGAACGCTGATGGTTCCAAGAACGAGGCCGTCAGCTATTTCGGCGACCTGGCCGACAAGTATTGCGCCCCTTATGACGGCGAGGGCCGCGTGAATCCCTCCGGAAGAATCGATCTCACCACTCCGGCTGTTGATGACTGGAATCTGGCTTACGTGGAAGTGGGCGGAAATACCACAACCTATCGGCGGCTTGGCGGTTCCTCAATGGTCAATCTGTCTGTTAAGAAGGATGGCTTGACCCTGATGGTCATCACACTGGAAGACATGGACGGCAATCAATCCCAACCTGTGACGCTCATGTTCCTGAATGGTCAGCCTGCGGCGGCAGATATGGCATACGGGGAAGAGATGATTCCCGATCCTGTGCTCCGGGCTACCCTCCAGGAAAAGGTGGGCCCCACCGTTGCAGATCTCATCGGCTTTGCTGGTGAACTGGATTTGTCTGGCTGCGCCATCGAGGATCTTACCGGCCTGAACCTTCTCACCGGCCTCACAGGTGTGAATCTGTCTGGCTCTGCTCTCACGAAAGTCACAGCAGATGTGCTGCCCAACGCACTGACCATCCTGGATCTCACCGGATGTGCCAACCTGGTCGAAGTCAAGCTGGACGACCGCCCGGAACTGGCGGTTATTCTGAAGGGTTGCGATGCTCTGACGGATCTGTCCCTGGAAAATTATGGCGATCATGCTTTGGATCTGTCTGACTGCGTGAATTTGCTGAATCTGAATCTTGCCGGCACGCAGATGACTGCTTTGAACATCCAGCCTTTGACCAAGCTGCATAACTTGGATCTTTCGAATAGCCAGATTGCTGAGCTGAAGGCTGCAAAGGCAGACCGCTATACCAATGGATACTACTGGTCTTGGCAGTCCGCCAAGCTGGATCTCACCGAAGGCACCTCCGAAGGCCAGCTTATGGCCGGCATGCAAAATTACTTTGCAACTGCGGAAATTCCAGATGAACTGACCAAGGAGCCCAGCCAGCTGGCAGAAGGTACTCTGGGTTCCTGGAGTGGTAACAGCAAAACCCTCAATTTGGGCAGTGTATCCGCCCTGGATACCATTGTGGTGGAGAGCTACTATCCTGAATGGTATGGCACGCTGTCTGCCTTCACCGTTGAAATTTCTACCGACGGAACTACCTATACGCAGGTGGCAGAATATACGGACCTGACAGAAACAGTTACCACCGTTCAGCTGCCGGAAGGTACCCGTGCAGCGTTCGTTAAAATTACTGTTCCGGAAGATACCAGTGCATACGTCGATATCACTGTGAATGGCTTCCTGATTGCTCCCAAGGGCTTTGTCTATGACGGCCAGCAGCCTGCCATGGAGCGGGATGACATCGCCGCGCCTGTGGTGAAGGATGATGGCGCCACTTATCAGATGCTGGATTTGCTGAGCGACCGGTATGCCTCCACTCGCCTGGTGAAGAGTGGCACCTTGGCCTCCACGCTGGTGGATGCCGACTGGATGGACCAGACTTATCTGACCGGGCAGATCACTGCGCCCAAGGGGGTCAAGGTGGAAATCACCGATCCCGACGGCAGCAGCTACGTCATCCCCGTAGAAGGTCCCACCCTGGGCGAGATCGACCGGGAAAACAAGCTGGCTGTACAAAATGTCATTGCCAGTGGACAGAACTCCGGCGAGGAGGGCGTGAATCTCTTTGACGGCGACCGTGGCTCCAAGTGGTGCACCGGCAGCAACGGCGCTTGGGTTGGCTTTGAGCTGGAGCAGCCTGTGGTTCTGGGTGAGTGGTATACGCTCCACGCCGGACAGGAGGGCTCTTCCTTCATCACCTCCGCTTATCGCCTCCAGGTTTTGAATCCCGAGGTCTTGTCGGAGGAAGATTATCTGGCTATGGACGAAAGCGGCAAGCGCTCCGCCCTGCGCAACAGCAGCAACTGGAAAGATCTGGACGTTGTGACCGGCAACACCGACAATGAAGTCACCCGTGAGATCGGGCTGGACAGCCTGAGCACTGCCCAGGTTTACCGCTTCGTTGTGGATCAGTACACCCAGCCCGGCGCACAGTACGGCGCTGTCCGCGTCTATGAAATGGAGCTGTACGGCTACACCGGCCAGCTGGGCGCAAACACCAATGGCCTTCTGAAGGCAGATGCTGTGGGCGAATATCAGATCAACTACACGAAAGCCAAGGAATCCATTGCCTCTACTGCTTTTACCGTGGAGCACGACATCCTCAGCTGGGAGCAGACCAAGGAAGCCACCTGCACCGAGGAAGGCGAAATGAAGCGGGTCTGCGCCAACTGCGGCCTGGAGGAGACCATCACCCTGGCAGCCCTGGGGCATCAGTTCGGCGAGGGCAAGGTGACCAAGGAAGCCACCTGTGAGCAAGAGGGTGAAATGACCTACACCTGCACCGTTTGCGGGGAGACCCACACCGAGGCCATTGCCAAGGCGGAGCATCAATACACCGAAACCGTCACCGCTCCCACCTGCGAGGGCTACGGCTACACCACCCACACCTGTGCTGTCTGTGGTCACAGCTATGTGGATGCCATGACCGAGCCCACTGGCCACAGCTATGAGACAGTGGTGACAGAACCCACCTGCGATACCATGGGCTACACCACCCACACCTGCTCCGTCTGCGGTGACAGCTACATCGACACCTTTGTCCCTGCCACCGACCACGACTACGAGCAGACCGTCACCAAGGAAGCCACCTGCACGCAGGAGGGCGAAATGACCTTCACCTGCAAGCACGAGGGCTGCGGCAAAACCTATACCATGCCCATTCCCAAGACGGAGCACGATTGCGCAACCACCATCGTGACCGCCACCTGCCTGGGCTATGGCTACACCGAGCACACCTGCAAAGATTGCGGCTACAGTTACATCTCCGATCTCATTCAACCTCGGGGGCACAGCTATGAGGCTGTGGTGACCGCACCCACTCCGGACGAGGGCGGCTACACCACCCACACCTGTACGCGTTGCGGCGATAGCTATGTGGATGAGCTGACCGAGGCTCTGGGACACAAGTGCGCAGCCTTTACGGATATTTCCGGCCACTGGGCCAAGGACTTCATCTGCTTCGCAACGGAGCAGGGCCTGTTCCAGGGCGTGACGGACACCACCTTCGTTCCCGACGGAGCCATGAGCCGGGCGATGGCTGTGACGGTTCTGTACCGTCTGGCGGGCGAGCCGGAGGTGACCGGTGAGACGGCCTTCACCGATGTGAACGAGGAAGCTTACTACTACAGGGCGCTGCTGTGGGCCTCTCAGAATGAGATTGCCAAGGGCATCACCGAGACGAAGTTTGCTCCCAACGGATCTGTAACCCGGGAGCAGGCTGTGACCTTCCTGTACCGGTATGTAGTGAACTACCTGGGCCAGGAGCCCGCAAGCGGCAGCGACCTGTCCGTTTTCCGGGATGCGGACGAAATCTCCACCTATGCCAAAGAAGCCATGGCCTGGGCCGCAGCTGAGGGCCTTCTGGAGGGCTACGGCGATGGCACAGTCGGTCCCATGAACCCTGTGACTCGTGCTCAGATGGCTAAGTTCCTGACCGTGCTTTCCCAAGCTTTCTAAGAGCGTTTTCATCATACTCCTTTCCTAAGAAATCCCCCCATGGGCAAGCTCATGGGGGGATTTCGCACCGGTTAGGAAAAAAGCAACATGGACGGAAGAAAAGGGCCGCCCCAAAACAAGGTTTGAGGCGACCCTCTTCATGAAGCCATGGGCAGCAGTTACCGATTACAGGTCATAGTACATGGCATACTCCATAGGGTGGGGGACACGGTTCATTTTGCTGATTTCCTTCCGCTTTTTTTCCACCCAAATGTCAAGCAGCCGCTGGGGGAAGACACCGCCCCGGGTCAGATACTCGTGGTCCTGCTCCAGCGCGTCCAGGGCCTCCTCCAGGGACTTGGGCAGACCGCCGATTTTGGCCTTTTCTTCCTCAGGCAGGTCAAACAGGTTGAAGTCGTAGGGACCCCAGCCGTTGGCTTTGGGATCGATTTTGTTTTGGATTCCATCCAGGCCGGCCATCAAAATGGCGGCGAAGGCATAATAGGGATTGCAGGTGGCGTCGGGGTTCCGCAGCTCAAAGCGCTTATTTTTGGGGGCCTTTGCGTAGGCGGGAATCCGCACCACAGCGCTCCGGTTGGCCATGGCGTAGCCTACGGTGACTGGGGCCTCAAAGCCGGGGACCAGACGCTTGTAGGAGTTGGTGGAGGGATTGGTGATGGCGCAGAGAGAGGCCGCATGCTTCAGCAAGCCGCCGATGAACCACAGAGCCGTGTCGCTCAGCTGGCCATAGCCGTTTTCGTCGTAGAAAATGGGCTGACCGTCCCGGAACAGCTGCATGTGTACATGCATGCCACTGCCGGCCTCGTCAGCAATGGGCTTGGGCAGGAAGGTAGCGGTACGGCCGGCCTCCATGGCGGAGTTTTTGATGATGTACTTGGCAACCATGGTGTTGTCCGCCATTTGGGTCATTTCCCCCAGCTCCACTTCCACCTCTAGCTGGCCGCAGCCGCCGACTTCGTGGTGGTGATACTTGACCTTAACGCCCCAGTCTTCCATCCGCAGGCAAATTCTGCTACGCAAATCGTTGGTAATGTCCATGGGCAGACTGGTGTGATAGCCCGCCTTGTGGGCAACCTGATAGCCGTTGTTGCCCTCTTCGCCGGAGGCCCACTCTGCCTGGTGGGTGTCCACGGCAAAGCCCATCTCCTGGGGCTTGGTCACGTAGCTTGCACGGTCAAAGACATAGAACTCATACTCAGGGCCCACGATCATCTGGTCCGCAATGCCCAGCTGGCGCATATACTCCGTAGCCCGCTTGGCCACGTTCCGGGGATATTGGTCAAAAGGCCGGTTATTGGGCCGGTCAATGACCATAACGTCACCGATCATGGTGAGGGTGGGGATTTCCGTAAAAGGGTCCATGGTTGCAGAGTCCAGATCGGGAACAAAGACCATGTCGCTGTTCTCCACCGGCGCGTAGCCGTAGTTGGAGCCGTCAAAACCGATGCCATAGACAATGGTGTCCTCATTGAGGCGGTCAACGGGGATGCTCAAATGACGCCACCGCCCGTCGATGTCGGTCATCTTGAAATCCACAATCTTGACGTCCTTCTCCCGGCACAGAGCGAGGACGTCCTGCAGAGTTCTTGCCATAGTGAAAATCCTCCTAAAAGTAGTGGTAAGGGAATCTTTGGTGCACATTGCCATTATATCACACTTGTCAATAGTTTGGATTGTGAGATTTGCTGAAAAATGGGCTGGAGAGAGGCAGCCAGGCTTTGCGAAGCTTTGTTTTTTCGCAATTTTTTTGCGGACCCGTGACAGAAGAGGTCAGATGTGGTAAAATACCCAGGAGAATTGCCCTGCTCTGTCGTCCAGTAGACCCAGGGCAGGGAACCCATGGAAGTTCATCTTTGAGACAGGAGAGTCATATGCTTATGAAACGATTGGCTTGCTTATTACTTGCCCTGGCGATGACCTGTCTGGCGGCTGGTTGCCGCTGGCAAAAGCAGGCAGAGCGGCAGGATTGGAAAGAGATTGAAGAGAAGGGCATTCTGAGAATCGGCGTAACGGAATGCGCACCATTCAGCCAGAAGGAGGCAGACGGCAGCTGGTCCGGCTTTGACATGGATCTGGCCCGCAGTGTGTGCCGGCAGCTGGGGCTGGAGCCGGAATTTGTGGAGCTGGATTGGTCCGGCAGGGTGGAGGCCCTGAATCAGGGCGAAGTGGACTGCCTCTGGAGCGGCATCACAGCCCGTTCGGATCTTTTAGAGACCCTGGATTTTACCCAGACTTATTTGGCCAGCCGCCCGGCATTGGTGATCCGGTGGGATGAAGTGGAGCAGTATCAAACTGCTGAGCAGCTGAAAGGGAAGACCGTGGCGGTGGAGGCCGGCTCTGCCGGCCAGAGCGCTGCGCTGGCATGCCTGCCGGACGTGTCAGTGGCTTCTGTGGGCAGCCAGAAGGCAGCTCTGGAGGAAGTCCAAAAGGGGCTTGCCCAGGGCGCTGTGGTGGATCATCTGGTGGCACAGGCCGCCGTAGAGGCCCATCGGGAGCTGACGGTGCAGACGCGGGTAGAGCTGGGGACGGAGGAGCTGGCTGTGGCGTTGCCCCACGACAGCGACCTGACCGGCCGGCTGAACCGGGCCCTTTCGGCGCTGCAGGAGGACGGTACCTTGGATACACTGGCGGAGCAGTACGGGCTCACCGGTGGATTGATTTCCGGCTGAGCCGGGTTTTCCGTGGCATTCAAACATATACTTGTAAACTGAGCTGGCGTGAGGGGGATGCTTATGAGAAGAACAGGAAAGTTTGCCGAGGCGAGAAAATCAAGCCGGGGTTCTGAGAAGTTCCAGGGCCGCCCCTGGGGATTGCTTCTGTTTCTTTGGCTGACGTTGGTCTATTCGGAATGGCTGGTGCGGGCTGTCACCATTTCCGCTGCTTTTTGGCGGAGTGGGCTGGTGCTCAGTGTGCTGTTTGCCATTCCGCTGGCGCTGACGGTTTTTTTGCTGGCGGTGCAGCTCCGGGCCAGGTGGAGTCGGCTCTTGGTTTTGATGTTTCTAATTATCACCTATTTGCTGTACGCTTCACAGCTGGTTTATTACAAAATTTTCTTCCAATTCTATTCTGCGACTTCTATGGGAAACGCGGGCCAGGTGGTTCAGTTTTGGAAGGTTGCCCTGTCTGCCATTGGGAAAAACCTGTTTCTCCTTCTGCTCCTGGCAGTGCCGCTGGTGCTTGCGGCAGTGTATGGCAGGCGCATTTGGAGCTTCCCAGGCAAGGTCAGCTGGAAGGTCTCTGTCTTCCTGGGGGGACTGGCAGTGCTGTTCTATTTCGCTGTGACCTGGCTGCTTCCCCTTTGGGGCACCGATGGGGAGTCTCCCTACGGGATGTTTCACAATGTGAACGGAGTCAAAGAGTCTGCGGCCCAGCTGGGGCTTGGGACGGCGTTTGCCCGGGATGTGAAATGGACGGTGACAGGAGGGGGAGGCTCCGGCTCTCTGGTTTTGCCGGAGTCTACAGAGCCTGCCCCCACAGAGGAGAAACCAGACCCAACGGCGGACCAGGAATCTCAGGAGACGGAGGAACCGCCTCTGGACACCAGTCCCAATGTGCTGGAAATCGACTTTGACCGGTTGCTGGCAGAAGAGGAGGACGAGGAGCTCCGGCAGATGCACACCTATTTTAAAAACCTCCAGCCCACGAGGAAAAACGAAAAGACTGGCATGTTTGCAGGCTGCAATCTGATCCTCATTACGGCAGAGGGCTTTTCTCACCTGGCCATTGACCCGGCGCGCACGCCGACTCTATACAAGCTCCAGACTGAGGGCTTCTATTTTACCAATTTCTATACGCCCATCTGGAGCGTCTCCACCTCCGATGGCGAGTACGTGGCGGTGACCGGTACCATTCCCAAATCCGGAGTCTGGAGCTTTTACCGCTCCTCAGAGAACGATATGCCCCTCACCATGTGCGCCCAGCTGAAGGCTTTGGGCTACAGCGCCTACGCCTATCACAACCATGACTATGGCTATTACGACCGGGATCTCTCTCATCCCAATTTGGGGTATGTGTACAAGGCGGTGGGAAACGGCCTGGAGATTACAGAGTCCTGGCCGGAATCGGATTTGGAAATGATAGATGTGACCACAGAGGAGTATATGAATGAGGAGCCCTTCCACGCCTACTATATGACGGTTTCCGGCCATCTGGAATACAACTTCCAGGGCAATGCCATGGCTGCCAAGAACCAGGCTCTGGTGGAGGACGCCCCATACAGTGAGCATGTCCGCGCTTATTTGGCCTGCCAGATTGAGCTGGACCGGGCGCTGGAGCTTTTGCTGGAGCGGCTGGAGGAGGCCGGTGTGGCGGACAACACCGTCATTGCCCTCACGGCGGACCACTACCCCTATGGCCTCACGCCGGAGGAGCAAAGCGAGCTGGCCGGACACACGCTGGAGGAAAACTTTGAGCTGTACCGCAACGCCTGCATTCTATATAAAAAAGGCATGACGCCGGAGCGGGTGGAGCGTCCCTGCTCTTCCCTGGATCTCCTGCCCACCCTGTGTAATCTCTTCGGGCTGGACTTTGACTCCCGGCTATACATGGGGCAGGATGTGTTTTCCCAGGCGGAGCCCCTGGTGATCTTCTCCAACCGCAGCTGGCTCACAGACCGGGCCTCTTACAATTCTCAGACCGGCGAGGTGAAAAGCCTCACCGGCGGGGAAATTTCAGAGGACTATGTGCAGTCTATCAAGGATATGGTCAATAATAAGTTTACCATTTCTGCGTGGATTCTGGACCGGGATTATTGGCGTGTATTGTTCCATCCAGAGTCCTGAGAGACAGGCCGGGAGAAAACCGCATGCATGAAATATGTGCACCACCGCCCGCCGGGTCCAGATGCTGGAGGCCTGCCGGGAGGCTGGGATACCCACAATGGTTTGGCTGAGCCCTATTTTACCCTTTCTCAACGACACAGAGGAAAATCTTATGGGCCTGCTTCGGTACTGCGCCCGGGCGGGGGTGAGGCGAATCATTTGCTTCGGCATGGGCCTCACTCTGCGGGAGGGAAACCGGGAATATTTTTTCAGCCAATTGGACCGGCATTTCCCCGGCCTTTCGGACCGCTACCGGCGCTGCTATGGAAGTGCCTACGAGGTAGCCAGCCCCAGGGGAAGGGCGCTGATGAGCCTGATGGAGGAGTTTTGCCGGGAACAGGGGATTTGCATGGATTTACAGGAAAACTTTCATTTTTTGCGGGAATTTCCAAATAAATTGGAAGAAAGACAAATGAAGCTTTGGTAGGCCGAGGCCACCGGGATGGGAGGAAATGTGTGTGAAGGGACTGCTGATTTACCTAAAGCAGTATCGAAAAGAGTGCGTCCTAGGTCCCCTGTTTAAGCTGCTGGAGGCGCTGTTTGAGCTTTTTGTGCCGCTGGTCATGACGTCCATCATCGACGTTGGGATTGCCACCGGAAGCCGCCGGTATATTTTGGAGCGGTGTGGCCTTTTGGTGCTCTTGGCAGTTGTGGGGCTGGTCTGCTCGATCACGGCCCAATATTTTGCGGCAAGGGCAGCCACCGGATTTTCCGCTCGGCTTCGGAGCGCCTTATTTGCCCATCTTCAGAGGCTGTCCTACCGGGAAATAGATACCCTGGGCTCTGCGACCATGATCACTCGCATGACCAGCGACGTAAACCAGCTGCAAAACGGGGTAAACCTGGCCCTGCGCCTGCTGCTTCGGTCCCCCTTTGTGGTGTTTGGGGCCATGGTTATGGCCTTTACCATTGACGTCCCTGGGGCAACGGTGTTTGCCGTGGCGATTCCGGTGTTGCTGGCGGTGGTTTTTGCCATCATTCTGGTGACGATTCCCATGTACCGGAAGGGGCAGAACCGGCTGGATGGCGTGACGGCGGCCACCCGGGAGAATCTCACCGGTGTGCGGGTTCTGCGGGCGTTTCGGAAGGAGCAGGAGGAAATTGCAGAGTTTTCCCGGCGAAACCGGCTGCTGAACCAGCTCCAGCTCCGGGTAGGTCGGATTTCCAACCTACTGAATCCGGTGACCTATGTGATCCTGAACCTGGCTGTGGTGGCCCTCCTGCGCACTGGCGCGCTCCGGGTGAACTCCGGAGCGCTCACCCAGGGGCAAGTGGTGGCTCTGTATAACTACATGTCTCAAATTCTGGTGGAGCTCATTAAATTTGCCAATCTCATCATTACCATGACCAAGGCGGTGGCCTGCGGGAACCGGATTCAAAGCGTCTTTGCCATGCAATCCAGCCAGACTTCCGGCAGCCGTCACCCGGAGGAGACGCTGCGGGGACAGGTGGAGTTCCGCAATGCCGGAATCACCTACGGCGTGGCAGGTGCGGAGGCCCTTTCCAGCGTGAGCTTTCTGGCCCGTCCCGGTCAGACAGTGGGGATCATCGGCGGAACCGGCTCCGGCAAATCCACTCTGGTGAATCTGATCCCCCGGTTTTATGACGCCACCCAGGGCCAGGTTCTGGTGGATGGGGTGGATGTGCGGGAGTTGAACCTGGAGGAGCTTCGCAGGCGGATTGCCGTGGTTCCCCAGAAGGCGGTGCTGTTCCGGGGGACCATCCGTTCCAATCTCCTCTGGGGCCGGGAGGACGCCACGGAGGAGGAGCTTCAGGCGGCCCTCACTGTGGCCCAGGCTATGGAGATTGTCCAGGGGAAGGACCAGGGGCTGGATGCGGAGGTCCAGCAGGGGGGAGGAAATCTCTCCGGCGGCCAGCGCCAGCGCCTGACCATTGCCCGAGCCCTGATCCGGCAGCCGGAGATTCTGATTCTGGACGACAGCGCCTCAGCCCTGGACTATGCCACGGATGCCAGGCTCCGGGCCGCCATAGGCGCTCTGCCCAATCCCCCTACCACCTTTGTGGTTTCGCAGCGGGCGGCGTCCATTCGCCATGCCGACTGGATTCTGGTACTGGATGATGGCCGGGTGGTGGGCCAGGGGACTCACGAAACACTCCTGGAGCAGTGCCCTGTGTATCAGGAAATTTACCATTCTCAGTTCCGGAAGGAGGCGCACAGCCATGTCTCGTGACAAAAAGCAGGAGGCGATCCTCAGAAAGGTGCTGCGCCGGATTGCGCCCCACTGGATGCTCCTGGCCGGGACCCTTCTTCTGGCCCTGGCCTGTGTGGCCTGCCAGCTCTATGTGCCCATTTTGGTGGACTGCATTCTGGGCCCGGGGCAGGTGGATTTTGAGACTCTGGGCGCCATTCTCCTGTGGATTGGACTGACCGCCGCTGCCGGCGCCCTGGCCCAGTGGTGCATGGGAGAGCTGAACAACCGCATTACCTTTCAGGTGGTTCGGGACCTGCGGGAGGAGGCCTTCCGGCACATCCAGGAGCTGCCCCTCCGCTACCTGGACCGGCATCCCCACGGAGAGACGGTGAGCCGGATCGTTGCAGACGTGGATCAGTTTGCCGACGGCCTTCTTATGGGCTTTACCCAGCTGTTTACCGGCCTCATGACCATTGGCGGGACGCTGCTGTTTATGCTGCTCATTCACTGGAAAATTGCGCTGGTGGTCATTTTCATTACGCCGGTGTCCCTGTTTGTGGCCCAATTTGTGGCGAAGCGGACTTACTCCATGTTCCGCCTCCAGTCCCAGATCCGGGGCCGTCAGACGGCCCTCATCGACGAGACCATCGGGGAGCTGAAGGTTGTGCAGGCCTTTGGCCACCAAAGTCAAAGTCAGGCGGAGTTTGACCAGGTCAATGAGGAGCTGCGTAAGTGCTCCCTCCGGGCCATTTTCTTCTCCTCCATCACCAATCCCTGCACCCGGTTTGTGAATGCCTTGGTCTATGCCGGCGTTGGCCTTACAGGCGCCCTGGCCGCTGTGTCAGGGGGGATTACGGTGGGGGGACTCACCACCTTTCTGAGCTACGCCAATCAGTACACCAAGCCATTTAATGAGATCAGCGGTGTCATCACGGAGCTGCAAAATGCCCTGGCCTGTGCGGGACGTATCTTGGAGCGGCTGGAGGAGCCGGCCCAAGCCCCGGACTCCGCGCCGGGGAAGCTGGCGGCGGTGAAAGGGCAGGTGGAGCTGGACCATGTCTTCTTTTCCTATACACCGGACCGCCCCCTCATCCAGGATTTCAGCCTCCGGGTGCGGCCGGGGCAGCGGGTTGCCATTGTGGGCCCCACAGGATGCGGCAAGACCACCATGATCAACCTTCTGATGCGGTTTTATGAGGTGGACCGGGGGAGCATCTCGGTAGATGGCGTCCAAACCCGGAGCCTGGCCCGGCAGGAGCTGCGGCAATGCTTCGGGATGGTCCTCCAGGACACATGGCTGAAGGCAGGAACCATCCGGGAGAACATTGCCATGGGCCGCCCGGAGGCAACCTTGGAGGAGATTCAGGCAGCTGCCAGGGCTGCCCATGCCCACGGCTTCATCCGCCGCCTGCCCGAGGGGTATGACACCGTCATTGGCGAAGCCGGAGGATCCCTGTCCCAGGGGCAGAAGCAGCTGCTGTGCATCGCCCGCGTGATGCTGTGCCTGCCGCCAATGCTCATTCTGGACGAGGCCACCTCTTCCATCGACACCCGGACAGAGCAGAAAATCCAGCAGGCCTTTGCAGCCCTCATGGAGGGACGTACCAGCTTCATTGTAGCCCATCGCCTGTCCACCATTCAGGAGGCGGATTTGATCCTGGTGATGCGGGACGGCGCCATTGTGGAGCAGGGAACCCACGCCTCCCTTTTGGCCCAGGGTGGGTTCTATGCGGAGCTGTACGAAAGTCAGTTCGCCCATTAGAACCGGCCTGGAAGAAGCTTCCGGATAAAAGCGGGGGGCTCCAGGAGCCATTTGCGGGGCTGCAGAAGGCAGCAGAGAGGGTGTTTACAAAATTGTCGAAAGATTACAAAAAGGTGTCATCTTCTTTAGAATTTTTAGGAATTACATACCTTGAAACTTGGCGGCAGTTCGCATATAATCATTTATGTTGACCGGGCCAAGCAGGAAGTCACCTGCGAATTCGGTTTGCAGGTGACTTTTTTTCTTACGTTCCGATGGCTTGCCCTCAGCGGACTGGCGGGGAAAATTTTGCGTGCGATTTCAGAAGAGAGATTGTGAAAAGTTATGGGTTTCAATAGTTTAGAGTTTATTTTCCTGTTTTTGCCCGGGTTTTTGGGGTGCTATTACCTGTTTCCACCATCGCGCCGGAACATGGTGCTGGCTTTGGGCAGTATGGTGTTCTATGTGATTGGAACATGGCGCCACCCATGGTGGATCGTACTCCTGGCAGCTGAAGTTATGTTAACTTGGGCAACAGGACTGATTCTCCCCCGCTTTCAGGCGAAAAAGCGTCTGCTGTCTGCCGGTCTGGTCCTGCTTTTTGGCATTTTGCTGCTGTTCAAATATTTGGGCCTGCTGGGTGTGGGGGTAGCGCTGCCCCTGGGCATCAGCTTCTACACCTTTCAGATGGCAGCATATCTGATCGATGTGACGCGGGGGCAGGTGGAGCCTGTGAGACGGCCATGGGACTATTTGGCGGGAATCCTCATGTTCCCAAAGCTCCTGTCCGGACCTCTGATGCCTGCTGGGGAGCTTCGAAGCCAGCTGGTGCGGCGGAGGTACAGCCTGGAGGGGTTTGACCGGGGACTGCAGGAGTTCATTGTGGGCCTTTCCATGAAGGTGCTTTTGGCTGACCGGGTGGGTGGACTGTGGTCACAGGTTCAGACCATCGGGTTTGAGAGCATCTCCACCCCCATGGCCTGGCTGGGCCTGGCTGGCTACTGCTTCCAGCTGTATTTTGATTTCTGGGGCTATTCCCGTATGGCAGTGGGCCTGGGGCATATGTTGGGCTTCTCCCTACCCCGGAACTTTGATCATCCCTATGCAGCCAGAACCATGACGGACTTTTGGCGGCGGTGGCATATCACCCTAGGCGCCTGGTTTCGGGATTATGTGTACATTCCCATGGGGGGCAGCCGGCAGGGAATGCCGCGGACCATTCTGAATCTCTTGGTGGTGTGGCTACTCACTGGAATCTGGCACGGCAGCACCTGGAACTTTCTCCTGTGGGGCCTCCTGATTTTCCTGCTGATTGCTTTGGAAAAGCTGGGCCTGGGCCCCTTCCTGGAGCGCCACAGGAGGGTTGCCCGTGTGTACATGCTTCTGGCGATTCCCCTGACCTGGCTCCTGTTTGCGGTGCCGGATGTGGGGCAGATTGGAATCTACCTGACCCGCCTGTTCCCCTTCTTTGGCGGTGGCATTGCGGTAAACCGGGGGGACTTCCTTCGCTATGGGAAGCAGTTTGGTCTCTTTCTGGTTCTGGGCTTTCTCCTCTCCAGTCCCTGGCCGGAGCGGATTTGGGTCCGGATCCGGTCTTCTGCAGTGGGAACGGCGGTGTGCCTGTTGCTGTTCTGGGTGGCAGTTTATTACATGTCCGTTTCCGTGAATGATCCGTTTATGTATTTTAGCTTCTAGGAGGACCGGATATGCAGCGTACCAAAAAACGAAACAAAGCAGCGTTGGTTTTGCCGGTGCTCTTGGTGGGAAGTGGGATCCTTGTGGCCTGCATTGGGCTCTCCCTGAAAGCCAAGCTGAAGGAGGATGGGCGCTACGGAGAGCAAATGGCAGTGGCGGTTCCCTTCCTGATGATGCAGGAAAGGGACAGCCTGAAGCCTTTACAGTCTCCCATCACGGAGCCTTCCAGCCCAAGTCAACCCCCGGAATCTACGCCTCCAGCCGTACAGACGGAGCCTACAGAGCCGTCGGAGGAGGCAACGGAGGCAACTGCTCCGCCGCCGGTATATGGGGAGGATGAGTCCTGGTTTGACGATGCGCTTTTCATTGGAGATTCCCGCATGGTGGGTCTGTCCATGTATGCCCGCCTGGGCCAAGCGGACTACTTTGCCGGGGTGGGGCTCAGTGTGTTTCAGCTCTTTTCCCAAACTGCTTCCGATACAGACTTTGGGGAAACTGATTTGACCAGCCTGCTGACCAGCCGGAATTACGGGAAAATTTTTATTATGCTGGGCCTGAACGAGGCGGGGTACCCACTGGACTCCCTGAAGGAACGTTACCGGCAGGATGTGGAGCAGATTCAAGAGCTCCAGCCGGATGCGGTGATCTATCTGCTCCAAATTTATGGGGTCTCCAAAGAGAAGTCCGACGCAGTCCATTACTTGAAGCCGGATCACCTGGATCAGATCAACCAGGATATCCGAGAGCTGTGTGATGGAGAGCAGGTCCGATGCCTGGACCCCCGTCCCTTATATGAGGACAAGAATGGGTATCTGCTTCCCGATTACAGCGGCGATGGCGTACATCCCTATGGCAAATACGATGCGCTGCTGGCCCAGTGGCTGTGCCAGCAGGTGGCCTGAAATTGGAAATAAAGGATGCTCCCCGTGGAGCGGCCTTCGGCTGGGCTGCGCTACGGGGAGCATTTTGCTCATAGGAAATCAGTTGTAATGCTCCAGCATCCAGCAAATGGCGTTGACGTAATCTTCGCCGTAGCCCTTATTTTCAAAGTCTCGGGTACTGGATACATCGGGGAATTCAAAGAGGCAAGCATCGTAGTCCTCTACGTAAGCTGCCCAGGAGGCGAAGTAACCGGAGCCACCGGCCAGAGAGGTGTAGCGGTTTTGGGGGAAGTACCGGTTGAAAGCCCGGTAAACGGGACCGCTCTCGCCGCCGGAGACAATGGTCTGGCGATACCAGCCGTGGGTATCGATGAGCACATTGCTTCCGGAGCCTTTGACAGACTGGACGAATTTCGCCAAGGCCTGGGCCTCTCTGGCCTGGAGAGGAGCCGAGCCGTTGTAATTCCGGTCGCCGCTCTGGCTCTGATACCGGTAGGGGAAGCTGCGGTTGAGGTCGATGCCCGGGCCATAGACGTTGTTTCCGTTGGCATCCAAGCGGTAGGTGGTGCACCGGCCGGGGCCGTTGCAGGTCCAGCCGTCATAGAGGCCGTCCGGATTCAGGCAGGGCAGGACGTATACGGACCAGTCGCCCTCTTTGATCAGAGCGTCGTAGTTTTGCTCCAGGGCCTCCATCAGATCATGGGCGGTGTCCACCAGCAGCTGGCCGTCCCGGTTGAAATTATCCTCCCAGCCGTGAATGGCAAAGGCCGCCACCAGGACATTGCTGCCGTCGCCGTAGCGGTAAGCCTTCAGCTCCCGTCCGGCCCCGCTTTTGCCATAGACGATGGTCTCAATGACCTCCTGGGGGAGGGGAGTGAGGGTGAAAATTTTCCGGTATTCCGGCCGGACCAGGCGAACCAGAATGGCGGCCAGCTCGGAACGACGAATGTTGCTGTTGGGGCGGAAGGTGCCATAGATGTCATCGCCGGTCAGAACGCCTGCCCGGTAGAGGGCGGAGACAGAGGACCAGTAGGGGTCCTCCGGGCCGTAATCCGGGAGGGAGTCAATTTGATTCACATTGGGAAGCTCCCCTGACGGCAGGCTCCGGTAGAGAATTTCCGCCACTTCCGCCCGGGAAACGGTCCCGGTCGGGCTGCTGCCTGCCATGGAGTCCGGCAGAATGCCGTATTCCTTGGCCCGGTCCATGTAGTAGGTGTACCAGGGACGGGCATACTCACTGGAGGTATCGGGGATGCCCCAATATTTTTCATAAATCCGCACAGCTACCGCTACGGTTTGGCTCAGCTGAACGGTACCGTTGGGGGTAAAGCGATCGTTGCCCATGCCGTTCATCAGCTCCATGGCATAGGCCGCTTGAATATAGGGATAGTACCAGATATTGGAAGCCACATCCACAAAGGGCAGCTCCGGCAGTTCCTCCGGCAGCTGGAACGCGTCCATGCCGGTATCCGGCACAATGGGGTCGGGAGAGTCGGGCTGAATCCGGTATTCCGGCCGGACCATCCGGGTGAGGATAGCGGACAGCTCGGAGCGGCGGATGTTGCTGTCTGGCCGGAAGGTACCGGCCTCGTCGTCGCCCATGAGGACGCCGGCCCGGTACAGGGTGATGACTCCGTTCCAGTAAAGGTCCTGGGAGGTATAGTCCGGCAAGGCATCCACCTGATGGATGGGCTCCAGCTCCACCTCCGGCAGGCTGCGGCTGAGAATCTCCGCCAGCTCCGCCCGGGTGGCGGCCCGAAAAACAGAGACACCCTCCAGAGTTTGCGGCAGAATGCCGTATTCCCTGGCCCGGTTGATGTAGTATGTATACCAGGGCGAGCCCAGCTCTGCAGAGGTGTCTGGGATTCCCCAGTACTTTTCATAGACCCGAACAGCTACAGTCAACCCCTGGGTGAGGGGCACGGTGCCATTGGGGGAGAATGCATCGTTTCCTGTCCCGGCCATCAGTCCCAGAGTGTGCTGCACCCGGACATAGGGATAGTACCAGGCATGGACCGATACGTCGGTAAAGGGGGGTGTGGGCAGCTCCTCCGGCAGACCAAAGGCGTCCATACCCGGCCATTCCTCAGCCAGGACCTGAAGCGGCGCCAGAGCCAGGACCAGCAGCAGGCACAGCAGCCGGATGGGCCATGTGTGTTTTCTCGTCATATCAAATCCTCTCCTTCTCTCAGGGTTCTACGCAAAAGAGCCACGTCCCTTGATGACTTCAAAATAAAATGGGGATGCATCCAACTTGCATCAAAAAAAGAGAAAACTTCCGGCACCTCTCGCCAAGCGCTGCATAGCTATGGAGAAAGGAGGAATGACCATGGACCCATTTGACAAATCCCAAACAGATCCCATCTGGCAGCGGGTATGGAACCGGCAGCCGTTGGCTTCACCGTCCCGGCCAGCCCCACCCCAGTCCCCGGCGCCACCTGTTATGCCGCAGCCTGTACTGTCCCCGCCAGAGATGTCCTGGACGCCCCAGGAGCTTCTGCGTCAGGCCTGGGAGGAGGAAGGTTTTGGACGCCAGTGTCAGGCGCTGAGTCGCTCTATGGGAACCGGCGGACGGGAAGCGCTCCTCCGGCTACACCGCCAGGCTATGGAACGGGCAGCTTGTCTGCGCGGTATGGCCCGGTCGGAGCAGGGGGGGAGGCCCAGGCCCCAGCCCCGGCAGGAGCCCCGCCGGGAGCCGGTGGAGCGGGCGCTTCTGCGGCTTCTGATTCAGGCCAGGCAGTTTGAAAACCTGTACTCAGACAGCCAAAATCACCCCACCTTTGGACCTGTCTTCGCTCAGTTCCGCCAGGAGATGGTGCAGGCCGTCCGGGTTTTGCTGTTCCTTTTGGGCAGTCAGGGCCGGTGAGGCTTCAGGGCAGCTCCTTCCGGTCGCCCTGGAGCAGCTTCACAAAGGCATCCCGGTCCGGGGCGCGAAAATAGGCCGAGCCGGCCACCAGCAGGTCTGCGCCATGATCCAGACAGGTCTGGAAGGTGGCGGGACCCACACCGCCGTCCACTTCCAGGATGCAGGAAAGGCCGCGCTCTCGGATCCAATGGTGAATGGTCTGGAGCTTGGGCATCATATCGGCCATGAAGGCTTGACCGCTGAAGCCTGGCTCCACCGTCATCACCAGGATCATGTCGCACAGCTCCAGGTAAGGGAGGGCGGCCTCGGCCGGGGTACCGGGCTTTAAGGCCAGGGCTGGCCGGACCCCCAGTGCCCGGGTGCGCTCCAGAGCTGCCCGAATGCCCTCCGGTGTGTCAGATTCCAGATGGACCGCCAGGATGGACGCACCGGCTTGGCAGAAGCCATCTACATACCGGATGGGCCGGTCAATCATGAGATGGACGTCCAGAGGCAGCTGGGAAACCCGGGCAATGGCCTGGACCACAGGCATGCCAATGGTCAGATTCGGGACAAAGAGACCGTCCATGACGTCTACATGAATGTAATCTGCGCCGGACCGGGCGATGGCCCGAAGATCTCGCTCCAGGTTGACAAAATCCGCCGAGAGGATGGAGGGGGACACCATAGCCATGACAAAGCCTCCTGAAAAAATACAAAAATTTCCATGCACCGGCAGAAAAGTCCGGGCATACTAGTGAATGTGCGGATGCCGCTTCCACAGAACGCAGACCATCCGCTTCAAATACGGGAGGCTGCACGCAGCCTCCCGAATGGGACTCATGTAGCTAGAGTATCATATTTCCCGGGAAAAGGCAATGTGTCCCGGGAAATTTTCTATGGAAGAATTCTCCAAAGCATGACCGAAAAAAGGCGGCGGTCAGGCGGGATTTTCCGAATGAACCGCCCCTTCCTGGACATACTACTCCCGAACCAAAGGAAAGGAGGCCAGCCTTATGAACTGCCATGCCAACAAATCCATCGAGTGCACCGTTGTCTCCTGTGCCAACCACTGCGATGAGGCCAACTACTGCTCCCTGGACAAGATCCTGGTGGGTACCCATGAGTGCAATCCCACGGTAGACCAGTGCACCGACTGCATGTCCTTCCGCAAGAAATAAGGGAAGGCCTTGCAAACAAGGCGGTCAGGACAGAGTCTGCCGGGCTTCCTGCA
>OLPW01001966.1_pt1 | contig 19409 bp, 20 predicted proteins | sample 1672161 | NCBI WGS metagenome assembly OLPW01 (sample SAMEA3136654, study PRJEB25190) | human gut metagenome
CCTTCTGGTTGAGCTTGTTGGCGTCGTCCTTGATCTTCTGCTTGCGCTGCTCGACAAGCTGACGTGCCATGCGCTCGTCGGAGACGACGCTGAATTCGTCGCCGGGAGACGGGACCTCGGCAAGGCCGGTGATCTCGACCGGAACGGACGGGCCTGCCTCCTTGACCTGCGCGCCCTTGTCGTTCGTCATGACACGCACGCGGCCCACAGCCGTGCCCGCAATGATAAGGTCGGACTGACGCAGCGTGCCGTTCTGGACAAGCAGCGTCGCAATCGGGCCGCGGTTCTTATCCAGACGCGCTTCAAGAACGCAGCCCTTGCCCGCACGGTTCGGGTTGGCCTTGAGTTCTTCCATCTCAGCGGTCAGAATGACCGTCTCAAGCAGTTCGTCGATGCCTGCGCCCGTCTTGGCAGAGATCTTACAAACCTCTGTCTCGCCGCCCCATTCTGCCGGGGTCAGACCATGCTCGGTCAGCTGGGTCAGGATGCGGTCGGGATTCGCGCCGTGCTTATCCATCTTATTGACAGCTACAATGATGGGGATCTGAGCGGCCTTGGCGTGGTTGATGGCCTCGATGGTCTGCGGCATAATGCCGTCGTCCGCAGCGACGACGAGAATGGCGATATCGGTGCACATCGCGCCGCGCGCACGCATCTCGGTAAAGGCCGCGTGGCCCGGGGTGTCGAGGAAGGTGATGGGCTGGCCATTGATTTCAACGGTATACGCGCCGATGTGCTGCGTGATGCCGCCAGCCTCTCCGGCCGCGACCTTCGCGTGGCGGATATAGTCGAGCAGGCTCGTCTTGCCGTGGTCGACGTGGCCCATGACGACCACGACCGGCGGACGGGTGACAAGCTCGTCTGCGGTGTCCTGATGGTCGTCGAACAGACGCTCTTCGATGGTGACGATGACCTCGTGCTCGACCTTGCAGCCAAGCTCGGTGGCGACGAACTCCGCCGTGTCAAAGTCGATGGTCTGGTTGACCGTGGCCATGACGCCGTTTTTCAGCAGGCACTTGATGACCTCGGCCACCGTCTTTTTCATGCGGGAGGCCAGCTCGCCGACGGTGATCTCGTCGGGGATCTTGACGACCAGCTGCGCCTTCTTGGCAATTTCAAGCTGGAGGCGGCGCATTTTCTCCTGCTCCTCGGAGCGGGACTTTGTGCCGAAGCGCTTGGCCTGCTGCTGCTTTTTATTCTTGCTGCCGATCTTCTGCTTGCCGCTGGAATAATTCTGCACGCGGTCGGAGACGAGCGAATCGACGCGGTCATCATAACGGTCGGCATTGACCGTGACGGCGCTGGTGTCGATGACGCGGCGCTCGCGCTTGCGCTCGGGCTGCGGCTGCTTGGCGGCAGGCTGGGCAGCAGTCTGCTGCGGGCGCGGCTGGTTCTGGCCGCCCTGCGGCTGCGCCGGGCGCTGGCCGTTCTGCTGCGGACGCGGCGCATTCCCCTGCTGCTGCGGGCGCGGCTGGTTCTGACCGCCCTGCAGACGCGGCTGGTTCCCGGCCTGTGCGGGTGCGGCGGGCTTTGCCTGCTGTGCGGGCGCGGGAGCGGGCGCTTCCTTCTTCTGCGCAGCTGCGGCAAAGACCTGCTCGATCGAATCGATCTGGTTCTGCTGCGTGATATAGTCGACGATCACGTTCAGCTGGTCTTCCGATAAATTCTGGGAGCTGCTTTTCGGCTTTTCATAGAACTTCCCGACGATCTCGATCAGCTTCTTGGCCGGCATCGCAAAATCGTCCGCGACATCCTTGATCTTCTGTTTCACTTCAATACTCAATACAGCCACCTCCAGTTATTTCTTCCCTGTTTTGACATTCTTTCTGTGCGCCTGCGCCTCCTGCCGGCGCTTCAGGACGCGCTGCGTCTGCACGGTCAGCTGGGTCAGGATCTCATCATGTCCCGGATCGCCCAGTGCCTCAAGAAACGATTTTGCAAACGCGGGATCGGTAAACGCGCACAGCGCGCAGGCATTGCAGCCCAGTCCGTTCCCCAGCTCGTCTTTGGTGTACGGCGCGCAGATATACGGGCATTTGCTGCCCGAAACAAAGGAGCGTGCCCGGCGGAAGGTATGGTCGCCGGCGTCCTTTGCTACCAATAGAAGCTTCGCCTTGCCGCTGCGGCAGACGATGCCGACCGGCTCCTCGCCGATCTCCAGAAGCCGTGCGCGGCGGGCAAGGCCCAGCAGGCGCAGCGCCTTCTGCTGCTGGTCAGTCATGATCGCCCGCCTCCATTCTCAAAAGGAGCTGATCGTAGATCTCCTGCGGGATCTGGCAGTCAAGCCCCCGCTCGAGCGCCCTAGACTTGATCGCCCGCCTGAGGCATTCGGCCTGCGGGCAGACGTATGCGCCCCGGCCGGGGGCCTTTCCCCGGAAATCGAGGGAAATTTCCCCCTCCGGGCTTCTGACCACGCGGACCAGTTCTTTTTTCGCCTTCATTTCCCGGCAGCCAACGCATTGGCGCATGGGAATTTTTTTCTGCATATGCGCGCCTCCTCTTCAGAAGCAGGCTTACGCCTGCGGCTCGGCATCTTCCGGCGCTTCGTCCGGCTGCGCGTCGATCGCTTCGAGCTCCTGCTCCTGCGAGGCGGGCTTGATGTCGATCTTGTAGCCGGTCAGGCGGGCGGCGAGACGGGCGTTCTGGCCCTCCTTGCCGATGGCGAGCGACAGCTGATCGTCCGGGACGATCACGCGGCAGGCCTTCGCGCTGCCGGGCAGGAGCGTCACGGATTTGACATCCGCCGGGGAAAGCGCCGCGGCGACGAACTTCGCCGGGTCCTCCGACCAGACGATGATGTCCATCTTTTCGCCGTGCAGCTCGTTCACGACTGCGCCGACTCTTGCGCCGCGCGTGCCGACGCAGGCGCCGACCGGATCGATGCCGTCCTGCGAGGCGTAGACGGCCAGCTTCGTGCGGGAGCCTGCCTCGCGGGCGATGGACTTGATCTCGACGAGGCCGGAGGCGATCTCCGGAACCTCAAGCTCGAACAGGCGCTTGACAAGGCCGGGGTGCGTCCGGGAGACGATGACCTGCGGGCCTCTGGTCGAGCGGCGGACCTCCACGACATAGACGCGGATGAGGTCGCCCTCGTGATAATACTCCGTGCGGACCTGCTCGGACGCGGAGAGCATGGCGTCGGTCTTGTCGTTGCCGCCGCCGATGCGGATGGTCATGTCGTTGGTCGCAGGCTCGATGCGCAGCACCGTGCCGGTGAGGATCTCATGCTCCTTGGACGAGAAGGTGTCGAAGACCATGCCGCGCTCTGCTTCGCGGATGCCCTGGATGATGACCTGCTTGGCCGTCTGCGCGGCGATGCGGCCGAAGTCCTTTGTCTGCACGTCGACGTTTACGAGGTCGCCCAGCTGCGCGGTCTTGCTGATTCTGCGGGCCGCGTCGAGCGTAATTTCCGTGGCGGGGGTGATGACGTCGTCGACGACCTCCTTCTGCACGTACATATGCATATCGTTGTCCTTGACCTCGACGAAGACGTTGTCGGTGTAACCGTCCTTGTCCTTTTTGTATGCAGCGACGAGAGCCTGCGTGATCTTCTCGACCATGTAGCTCTGCGGGATCCCGCGTTCTTTTTCAAGCTGCGCAAGCGCTGCAAAAATTTCGGCATTCATAGTTTTCTAAATTCCTCCCTTTAAAACTCGACGTGAAGCCGCACCTGCGCGACCTCGTTTTTCTGGAATGTATATGTGGTTCCTGCGGTGTCGATGGTCACGGCGCCGTCCGCATAGCCCGCGAGCTTCCCGATGAATTCCTTCGCGCCGCCTATGGGCTTGAAGAGCTTCACCGAGACGGAGCTGCCCATAAACTGTGCAAAATCGGACGGGCGCTTCAGCTGCCGTTCGAGTCCTGCCGAGCAGACCTCAAAATTGTAGCTGTCCGGCACGGGGTCCTTTTCATCGAGGATCGGATCGAGCGCGCGGGAAATGGCCTCACAGTCGGAGATATCCACGCCGCCGTCCTTGTCGATGTACAGGCGCAGGAACCATTCTCCGCCCTCGCGGACATATTCCACATCCCAGAGCGTACAGCCGTGCGCCTGCACGACAGGTTCTGCAAACTGCGCCACCTGCTCCGTTACCTTCATGAAAAATCCCCCTTACCAGCAAGAAAGAGTGGGGAGCAATTCCCCACTCTCAAGTAAAATACTATCAAGATGGCCTTATTATAGCATCCGCGGGCGGAAATTGCAAGGAGTATTTCTGTATTTGACCCGGAATTTCTTGTTTTTTTCCTTCTTTTTTCGCCCTGATCTGCGCAAAAGCGCACTGTGCGCGAAAAAAACGCAAATTCCTGTCTGCGGGGTGTCATTTCCCCCGCGTGTGTGCTATACTATATGAAATGAAGCTCGCTTGGGGGTATTTGAGATATGAAGCAGAAATCCGGCATGATCGGCGTCGTCTACGCCGCGATCCTTTCCGCCATCGCCGGTTACTTTTTTCGCATGACGCAGCTGTCTGGCGGCAGCAGCGTCCCGCTGATCGCGTTCAGCATCCTGATGGTCTTCGTCTTTGCGCTCGCTGCGGTCAGTCTGGAAAAGAAGTCCGCCTATGAAGCCGTCTACCGGCCCAGCGGGCAGGATCTGACGTTTTCGCTGCTCGGTGCGCTGGGGCTGATCGCGGGCTGCGTGCTCAGCTTCCGGGGCTCTATTGCGCAGATGCTCGTGAGCCTGCTCGGCCTGCTGGCCGGACTTTCGCTCGGCGCGGGGGCCGTGCTGCGGTGGAAGGAAAAAAAGCCGTCGGCGGCGTTTTCCGTCTTCGTTGTGCTGTTCTATGTTGCGAAGCTCTTCCGCGATTTCCGCCACTGGGAGATCAATCCCGCGATTCTGGACTACTGCTTCTCGCTGTTCGCCATGATCGCGTTCATGCTGGCAAGCTATCACGCGGGCGCGTTCAGCTTTGAGCGGGGCGCACGGCGCCGGCTGGCGTTTTATTCGCTGCTGGGCGTTCTGTTCGGCGCAATCAGCCTTGCGGGCGCGCAGCTGCCGGAACTTCTGATCTACGCGGGCAGCGTATTCTGGATGCTTGCCTGTGCGCAGCAGATGCTGAGGCGCTCCGTATAGGCTTTTTCAGCCGCCATAGCTGCACATGACCAAGGGAGGGAGGACGAAGCCGTCCTCCCCCTGTATGATGTTATGGCAGCACCGCACCATTCGGCAAGCTGATCCGGTGAGAGTTTTTCGTCAAGTCAAGGTCTGAAAAGCGCGGGAATACTGTATGTATTTCAAACACTTCAAACCGCGAAATTGGCGGAAAAGCTGCGCCGAAGCGCGCCGACGCAATTGTGCGGTGCTGCCTTATGCCTTTCTTGCAAGCGTCGCCCAGTAGGTGGGGATGTTGTGCGCGTGCAGATTGCCGTAGCCGTTGGTGTCCTCGTAGAGGTCCAGCAGCTGCAATCCCGCCTTGAGCTGGCCCGTGAGCTGCTCGTGCGCGGTGTGGGAAAACTGAACGCCGCTTTTGTCCTTTTCCAGCTGCCGCATCTGCTCCTCATCCTCGAGCGGGTTGAACGGGAGCGTGTTGATGATCCGCGTTTCGTCCTCGTCGAAGGCGAAGTTCAGGCCATTGTCAAGCCCGGCCAGCAGCCGTCCGCCGGGCTTTAAGACCCGTGCGCATTCGCGCCAGATGGGCAGCACTGCGTAGACGTAGCAGTTGGAGACGGGATGGAAGATCAGATCGAAGCTGTTTTCGTCAAACGGCAGGCGCTTGGTCATGTCGGCGCGGACGATGGTAATGTCATAGCCCTCCCGCTCCGCGACCAGTTTCTCAGAATCCAGCTGCCGCTGCGAATAGTCCAGTACCGTGCACTGCGCCCCCAGCGCGGCGAAAATGGGCATCTGCTGCCCGCCGCCGGAGGCCAGCCCCAGCACGCGCTTGCCTTTCAGCTCGCCGAGCCAGCTGTGCGGGACGAATTTGACCGGAGTCAGCTTGACGTCCCACGTACCGGCCTTTGCCTTTTCATATTCCTCGTGGGAAACAGGCTTCCCCCATTCCCAGCCTTCCTCGACCCAGCGGTCGATGGTTTTGCTGTTGATCTCCTGATACGGAATGTCCATAAAAACCTCTTTTATTATGCTTCCTTCGCCAGCTTCCACGCGACATAGTCGTCGTAGGAGCAGAGGCGGTCGATGATGGTGCCGTCGGGCTGGAACTCGATGACGCGGTTACAGGTGGTCTGCAAAAGCTCATGGTCGTGCGAGGCAAGCAGAATGTTGCCGGGGAAGGCGCACAGGCCCTTGTTGACGGCCTGAATGGCCTCCATGTCCAGATGGTTCGTCGGCTGGTCAAGCAGCAGCACGTTCGCGCCCGAGAGCATCATGCGCGAGAGCATACACCGGACCTTTTCGCCGCCGGACAGCACGTTCACAGGCTTGAAGACCTCTTCGCCGGAGAACAGCATGCGCCCCAAAAAGCCGCGCAGATACACGTCGTCCTTTTTCACCGAATACTGCCGGATCCAGTCGACAAGCGAGTCGGAGCAGCCCTCAAAATAGGCGGTGTTGTCCTTCGGCAGATAGCTGGTCGTGACGGTCTGGCCCCATTTGACGCTGCCCTCGTCCGGCTCCAGTTCGCCCATGAGGATTTTGAAGAGCGTCGTCTGCGCCAGCTCGTTTTCGCCGACAAAGGCGATCTTATCATTCTTATTGACAATGAACGAGACTTTATCCAGAAGCTTCACGCCGTCGATGGTCTTGGACACATCCGTCACGAACAGGATGTCCTTGCCGACCTCGCGTTCGCGCTCAAAGCCCACGAACGGGTACCGGCGCGAGGACGCGGGCATTTCCTCGACGGTCATCTTGTCGAGCAGCCTGCGGCGGGAGGTCGCCTGCTTGCTCTTGGCCTTGTTGGCCGCGAAGCGGGCGATGAAGGTCTGCAGCTCTGCGATTTTCTCCTCGGCACGCTTATTCTTGTTGCGGATGAGCTGCTGGATGAGCTGGGAGGATTCGTACCAGAAATCATAGTTGCCGACGTACATCTTGATCTTGCCGTAGTCGATATCGACGATATGCGTGCAGACGGTGTTGAGGAAATGACGGTCGTGGCTGACGACGATGACAAGGCCGGTGTCCTCGTAATCCAGAATAAAATCCTCGAGCCAGTTGATGGCCTCGATATCAAGGTTGTTCGTCGGCTCGTCGAGCATGACGATATCGGGCTTGCCGAACAGCGCCTGCGCAAGCAGCACCTTGACCTTCAGACGCGGGTCGGTGTTGGCCATGAGATCATAGTGCAGCTCCACCGGGATGCCGAGGCCCTGCAAAAGCTTTGACGCGTCGGACTCGGCCTCCCAGCCGTCCATGTCGGCAAACTCCGCCTCAAGCTCGCTCGCACGCATCCCGTCCTCCTCGGAGAAATCCGGCTTTTCATAAAGCGCGTCCTTCTCCTTCATCACGTCGTACAGGTGCTGGTTGCCCATGATGACAGTGTCGAGAATGGTATACGCGTCATACTGGTTCTGATCCTGCTTCAGAACGGACATCCGCGCGCCGGGCTTGATGAAAATTTCGCCGGACGTCGGCTCCAGCTCGCCGGACAGGAGCTTCAAAAACGTTGATTTGCCCGCGCCGTTGGCGCCGATAATGCCGTAGCAGCTGCCGGGCGTAAACTGCAGATCGACCTGCTTGAACAGCACAGAGCCGCCAAACTGCATGGCAAGGTTGGAAATGGTGATCATAGAAAAACCTCATCAATGTTATTTTTTCTTATCATACCACAAAATCCAGTGTTTGCAAGGGAAACCGTGGGAACCACCGGTATGGCCGGGAGCTCATTTAAGAGAAGCAGCAGCCAGGAGCGTCCGGCTTGGGTGCGTGCGGTTTTGCTGCCAGTTGCTTCTGAACCAGACCGCTGCGGAGTCACAGCGGCAGGAAGGAGAACGCCCATGTGAGTACCGGCGCGAACAGCACGGCTGGCAGGAGGTCGGCGGTCTTGATCTTCGTGAGGTGCAGCATATTAAGGCCGATGGCAAGGATCATCACCGAGCCGCAGCACGTGATCTCCGCGATGGCCGCGTCGGACAGCAGCGGCGCGATCACGTGCGCCAGAAGGGCAAGCAACCCCTGATACACGAACACGGGCACGGAGGAAAACAGCACGCCCAGCCCCAGCGAGACGGACAGCATACAAGACGAAACGCCGTCGAGCAGGGATTTTGTGAACAGCAGCTCATAGTCCTGCTTTAGACCGGCGTTGAAGCTGCCGAGGATCGCCATCGCGCCCACGCAGAACAGGAGCGACGCCGTCACAAAGCCCTCGGCGATGGGGGTCCGCTTCCCGCCGCGCTGGAAGCGGCGCTCGATCCTGCCGCCGAGGCGCTCAATGCGCCCGTCGAGATCCAGAAGCGTCCCCACGGCGGTGCCGAGCACCATTGACACGATCAGCACGAGCGTATTTTCGCCCTTCAGCATCCCGCTGACGCCGATATAGATCACGCAGAGCGCGATCGCGGTCATGATCGCGTTTGTGATTTTTTCCGGGATGCCCTTCTTTGCCAGCAGCCCGACCGAGCCTCCGGCGAGAATGGCAAGCGCGTTGACAAGAACTCCAAGCATAAATATGGCCTCACTTTGAACAGGATATCTTGCCTCTTATCCTATCATATGCGTGTCGAAGAAAAAAGAGATTTTTCGCAAAGTGGAGGAAAAACGCAAAATAAGCGGGAAAATTCAGGCTGGATCAGGGACGATATTCCAAAAAAGGTAGAAATCCTGATCAAAATGTAGTATAATGCCCTTATCTTGATAAACAGCGCCCGCCGCTGCGCGGACGCTTGGGAGTGTATATGAAACTACGCAGAACAAAGCGAATGCCCGCCACGGCAAAGCAGAAGCTGCGCGCAAAGAGGCTGGCGCAGCTGAAGCGGTTTTTGCGCGAGCACACCTGGGGCGTGATGATCACGGTCCTGATTTTGATCGCGCTGATCCTGTTCGTCTGCGTGATCGCCGGGGCCGCGCCCAAGGAAGCGCCTGCGCCGGAGACGACGCAGGACGAGACGCCGCGCTATGAGTCGGGCTTTATCTGCGCCATCACGACGCAGGTCCCGTATTATACCGAGGAGCTTTCCGAGGCCGGAACGGTCGCGCGCGGGATGCAGATCACGTATTCGACCGACCGCTCTGTCGAGCGCGACGGCGTCCGGTACTATCTGACCTATTTCTCCACGCTGGACTGCGGCTATGTCTCCGAGGAAAACCTGACGCAGGACCCCTCCGCCGTGATCGCAGAGAAGGTCGTCTATGTCCGCACGCCGCAGAACCTCCGTCTGGACAAAAACACGCTCGAGCTCGGCACGCTGGTCGAAAAGGGAACGGAGCTGCAGGTTCTGAGCTACGAGGGCACGACCGACGGCGTCGTCGATCTGTATCAGGTCTCCTATCAGGGCCAGACAGGCTACATCAGCGGCCAGTACGTCTCAACCGTGCAGGAGGAGGCCAACGACGTCTATGACCGCTTCGGCGTCTACGCCATCCACGCCGGACGCGGTGATAAGTGGGGCGGCGGCGACGCGGAAAGCCTTGATTATTTCCCACGCACGAAGGCAAGCTTTGAAGACAACAAAATGCCGAACCCGTGCTACGCAATTTATCTTACCTGCGACCCGGCAATTTTAAAAGATATCGACAAGTACATCGAATACGCAAAATCGACGAAGATCAACGCCTTCGTCGTCAACATCATGGATGGCACGTCCATCGGCTACGATTCGCCTGTGTACGAGGAATATTCCCCCACGGCGTATCAGTACGCCCAAAACTCCGTCGCAGACTATCAGGCAGTCATTCAGAAAATCAAGGACGCAGGATTCTATGTGATCGGCCGTCTGACAACCTTCAACGACTCCTTCTTCTGCCAGGATCATCCCGAATACGCCATCGCCGACGGCTCCGGCGACTCGCTGTATGTCGCGGCCAGCTACTGGCCGAGTGCCTTCTGCCGCTATGTCTGGGAGTATAAGGTCGCGCTGGCTATCGACGCAGTGCAGACCATGGGTTTTAACGAGATCCAGTTCGACTATGTCCGCTTCCCGGACAATACGGACCAATACGAAGCCTCGGGCGATATCGACTTCCGCAACGAGTACGGCGAGACAAAGGCGCAGGCCATCCAGCGCTTTTTGATGTATGCCACGGATATTCTGCACGAATACGGTGTCTACGTCGGCGCGGATGTCTTTGGTGAGACGAGCGGCAACTATGTCACGGCCTACGGCCAGTATTGGCCCGCGATCAGCAATGTCGTCGACGTGATTTCCGGCATGCCGTACCCCGACCATTTTGCCCGCAACGGGGCCTACCGCCCGTGGGAGCATCCATATGAGACGCTGCTCGACTGGGCAGAGTCCGCCGCCAAGCGGCAGGCCGAAACGCCTACGCCCGCAGTCGACCGCACCTGGATTCAGGCCTATAACGCCATCCAGCCGCCCTATAACGAATACGGCGTGCAGGAGATCGGCGACGAGATCCGCGCGCTGCGGAAAGAGGGGCTTACCGGCGGCTTCATGGCATGGAACGCCTCCTGCAGTCTCACCAAGCTCGAAGAGCTGCGCCCGCTGTACGAGGCGCTGGAATAGAGCCAACCTTTGCTGCGCCTGTTCCAAGGGCCGTTGATACCGCTGCCCCAAAACAAGAAACCGCCCGGCTCCAAATCGGAGCCGGGCGGAAATGCGTTAGGATCAGAAGATCGCAACAACAGCGCCGTTGTAGGTCTTTTCGATGTATTCCTTCACAGCGTCGGACTGGAGCGCCTTGACAAGTGCCTGGATCTTGGCGCTGTTTTCTTCGCCTGCGCGGCAGGCAATGATGTTGGCATAGGTCTGGGCCGCGTCGCCGGAGGCATCTTCAATCGCGAGCGCGTCAGCGGCGTGGAGACCCGCCTGCAGGGCGTAGTTGCCGTTGATGACGGCCACGGTGCCGGGGTTGGAGTTCGCCAGCTGTGCGGGGACGGTATCGGCCTGCAGCGGCTGCACGTCATGGCCCTTCGCGTCGACGATATCCAGCGTGGTCACGCCCTTTTCGGCGGAAGCATCGGCGGGCAGCTCAATGAGGCCTTCCTGCGCCAGCAGGAGCAGAGCACGCGTCTCGTTGGAGTCGTCGGCGGGGATCAGGATGGTCGCGTCGGAAGCAATGTCGGCGACGGAAGCGACGTCGTTGCCATAGAGGCCGAACGGCTCATAGTGGATCTTGGCTGCGGAGACGAGATCGGTACCGTTGGAGGCGTTGAAGCTGTTCAGATACGGGGTATGCTGGAAGTAGTTTGCGTCGAGCGAGCCGTCAGCCAAGGACTGGTTGGGCAGCACATAGTCGTCGTAGATCACGATCTGGAGGTCATAGCCCTCGGCAGCCAGCGCGTCCTTGACCTGCTCGAGAATTTCAGCGTGCGGGGTGGAGGAAGCGCCGACCTTCAGCGTTTCGAGCTTGCCGTCGGTGGAAGCGGCGGTATCGGCGGAAGCATTGTTGTCGTTGGAAGCGGGTTCGCTCTTGGAAGCGCAGCCGACAAGCGCGGCGACGAGCAGCAGCGCGGAAAGAACGATTGCAAGTACCTTTTTCATGATAAAATCTCCTTTATAAAATTTAAAATCGGTTTGTTTCTGACGTGCGGACGGCTTCGGTCACATTCGGCCGCATCGCCAGTTGATGCGGAGCAGCCGCTCAAAAATCAGTCTCATGGGACGCTCCTTTCAGCGGGCGCGCTTATCGGTCTTCCGAACGACAGTGGTGCCCACGATCTGGATGAGCTGGACGATCACGACGATCAGCAGCACGCAGACCCAGACGACGAGCTTCTGACTTCTCTGGTGGCCGTGGATGATGGCGATCTGCCCAAGGCCCGTGCCGCCCAGTGTTGCGGCCAGCGCCGTGTAGCTGAGAATGGTGACAGTCGAAATGACGCATCCGGAGATGAGCGACGGCTTTGCCTCCGGCAGCAGCACGTGCCAGATGATCTGAAAATTCGTGCAGCCCATGGCCTGCGCGGCCTCGATCACGCCTGCGGGAACCTCCTTCAAAGAGGACTCGACCATGCGCGCCACATACGGCGCGGCGGCGATGATCAATGTGACGATGACCGCGCCGTTGCCGGTCGAGGTGCCGAGCAGCAGCTTCGCCGCCGGGATCATGGCAACCATGAGAATGACTGCCGGGATGGAGCGGAAGAAGTTCACGATAAAGCCGAGCACGGTGTTGACGCCCTTGTTGGGGTGCAGGCCGTCCTTGTCCGTCGCCCAGAGAATGACGCCCAGCGGCAGGCCGATGAGATACGCGAAGATTGTGGTGAGCGCGGTCATGTAGACCGTCTGCCAGATGCCCAGCTGGATAATGTTGTTATCCCAGAGCTTTACGAAATATTCGGTAGCCATTTACCGCTCCTCCTTCCACGTCAGTCCGCTGTTTTTCAGCCAGCTGACGACCTTTTCCGCGTCGTGCTCGTCGTTCGGCAGCTCGAGGATCATATGGCCGTAGGCCGCGCCCTCGACGGATTTCGTATCGGCGAACAGCACGTTCACCGGCACGCGGCAGGCCAGGATCATTTCGGAAATGACAGGCTTCTGCGTATCCTCGCCGTTGAAGATCAGGCGGAGCTTCCGCCCGCCGGTCGTGGGATCGAGCACCGGCCGCTCCTGTGGGAGCACGAGCTCGCGCGCGATATCAGACTTGGGATTCGTAAAGACGTCTGCCACGCGGCCTTCTTCGGCGATACAGCTTTTGTCAATGACAGCCACGCGGTCGCAGATCTGGTCGATGACCTTCATCTCGTGCGTGATGACAATGATCGTCACGCCGAGCGTCTTGTTGATCTCGCGCAGCAGCTCCAGAATGGAGCGCGTCGTGTTGGGGTCGAGTGCGCTGGTCGCCTCGTCGCACAGCAGGTACCGGGGATTGGTCGCCAGCGCACGGGCGATGGCCACGCGCTGCTTCTGTCCGCCAGACAGCTGCGAGGGGAAGCTTGCGGCCTTGTCGGCAAGGCCCACGACCTTCAGCAGCTCCTCCGCGCGCTTCTTTGCCTCCGCCTTCGGCGTGCCGGAAATTTCAAGCGGGAAGCAGACGTTGCGCAGGACCGACCGCTGCTCAAGCAGGTTGAAGCTCTGGAAGATCATGCCGATCTGCCGGCGTACCTGCAAAAGCGCCTTCTCGCTGAGCGCCGTCAGGTTCTGCCCGTCGACCCAGACCTCGCCGGAGGTCGGACGTTCGAGCAGGTTGATGCAGCGCACCAGCGTCGATTTGCCCGCGCCGGACAGGCCGATGATACCGAAGATCTCGCCGTCCGCGATGGTCAGGTTCACATCCTTCAGCGCTTCCACGCTGCCGGAGGCCGAGGAATAGATTTTGCCGAGGTGTTTCAGCTCGATCATGGGAAATCCCCTTCCACAGTGTTTTAATAGGTTTTCTGAGACAAATAAAAAGAGCCGGGAAACTCACATCGTTTCTCAGCTCCGGCATTGGCGGTTTGACTGCCAATATGGAAATTTATGAAACAAAGCGAGCCGATTTTTGAGTACGCGAAAACATGCACATGCAGCGCATGCACATGGGCATCATCATAGCGGTGGTAAACAACTGTTTCATCGCGTGTCGGCTCCTTCCCTGATTTCTGGGGTCATTATATACACCTGGCCAGCAAATGTCAATGGCAGATTCGCCCCAAAAATCCGCCTTTCTGCATCGATTTTTTGTCAGTCTGTCAAAAAGCAGCCGCTCTGCAGCAGAGTCAGGGTGCTCATTTTGCGCTCGGAAGCCGTATCGATTTCCTGCACCTCATAGCGCAGCTTGTAATTCGCGCCCACATCGGACTCGAAATCATCCAGATCCTCGCCCATAGATTCACAATAGCCCCTGACCTCACGCACCGGCGCGGGCATGGCGATCCTGCCGTCGACGCTGCTCGGCATTCTGCCGGTCGGGTGCCTGCTCTCCATGCGCGGCGCGCTGTCTGCTGAGACGTTCCTGTCGGTCATTGTGCTGTCCTTCGGCGTTATGCAGCCGCTCATCACCGCCTTTTCCCACACGGACGATATCGCGCAGGCCGGGCTGCAATATGGGAAGGACCAATATGACCGGGAGCGTTACGCGGAGCTGCGGCAGATCGCCGCAGCAGCGGACAGAATGATCGCAGTCACTGCTGCAGTCAGACATATTTTTCGTATCTGCATGGTCCCTGCACCTGATTTCCCAGCCAGCACGCGCGGCAAGACCTTTCTGCAATCGCTTCCGGCCCGAAAACAACAGACGCAGCGCAAACCGGCCTGATCGGATTGCACTGCGTCTGAGCGTCTGGCGTTTTTATTTTTCTGTCAAGCATATTGCGTGATGTGCATCATGCAATATGCTTTGCTTATTATACGCAGGCATGGCGGACTGTCAACGGGGCTGCCGCGAAACAGCCCCGTTTCTTGCTTCGAATGCGCTGCTTTACACAAACTTGATCGTCAGCGCGATAAAGATCTGCGCCATATAGTACAGCACGTGCAGAACCGCGTTGCGGTAGGGGCTGTCGTTTTTGCCGAAGGAGAGCACGACCAGCATATTATCGCTCGTCGAGAAGCAGATGCCGCCGACAAAGAACAGGAACAGCGCCCGGTTGGACTCGATAAACGCGCCCGTCGCCGCGCAGGCCGTCATGAACAAAACGCCGCCGATATAAAGCACGCCGAGCGGCGTAATTTTGCCCGCGCGCACCTCCTTGGCGTATGCGTAGAAGCAGGCCGCGCCCAACGCCACCACCGCGATGGGGATCGCGTACAGCCACGCCGCCGGGCAGAGCGCCAGGATCGCGAGAATATACACGATATGGCCCAGAAAAAACGACACGGAGCCAGCAGCGAAGAACAGCCGGTGCAGCTTTTCCGACAAAAACCGCAGCGCCAGAAGCAGATCGCCCAGCACCCCGAGCGTCAGTCCCGCCACGACATACCATCCGTACAAACTCGGCCCCATCCGCCGCAGCTCCAGCAGCCCCAGCAGCACGAACACCACCGACGCCATGGTCTTGAGCACGACAGACGACGCATCGCGCCGCTTATAAGAGCGCATGATGAACAGCGTCTCCAATACCGCGCCCGCACTGATCAGCAGAATCTCCAGCATCCGCCTCCCCCCTTTCCGCGTGTTCCTTCTTCCCGCTTATTTTACCATGTCCGCCGCGCCGCTGTCAACGTTACGTGCCTGATCGTATTCGTACAGCAGCTTCGCCACGGCCTCGCGCGTGACCGGCTGCTGCCAGCCGAAGTTGCCCGCGCTGTCGCCGGTAAAAATGCCGTTCTCCTTGGCCCACTGCGCCGCCTGCAGCGCCCAGTCGGACGGATGGTCGCCCGTTCCCTTCAGAGAAAGCAGCTCCTCCTTCGTCATCTCCATCACCTCCATGACCTGCCGTTTGAACGCGTGCCACGCGTTCTCGTCGTCCACCCACATTGCGGGGCACCGCTTGCTGACCACGTCATAATGCCGCAGCACGTTTTCGATCGGAATGCCGTACTTGCGCATTAGCCTTCTTGTCAGCAGCGCCGCGTTCGCCACGACCGCGTCCTCCAGCCAGTAGCGCCCCGCGTCATACCGGCAGCACATCTCGATGGAGATCGAGTTGCCGTTGCGGCAGCGCGGGTGCTTCTGCGTATAAACGCCCGCCGTGCCGACCGACCATGCCGTATCCTCGTCGCTGACCGACTGCAGCCAGCCGTTCCGGTCGACAAAATAGTGGGCCGAGGCCCCGCGCGGGGACTCAAAATATTTGAGTCCCGCCGCGGCGGAGTCGTTGCGCCCGGCCGTGTAGTGCAGCACAAGAAACTCGATGGGTGCGCTGCGGCCCTTCGTGTAATTACTCGGATGCGCCGTCGTCATGCCGTGTCTCCGCGCCGCTCTGCAGCTTCTGCGCCTGCGTCCCGAAATAAAACGCGATGACCGTCGTATAGATCATCATAAAGTCCTGGCTGACCTCGCCCCTGACCGCCTGACAGGCGAACACCGCCGTCAGCGCCAGCGTCACGATCGACTTGACCGTCAGCAGATTTTCGATGCGCTTTAAAAACTGTTCCATACCTCCAAAGCTCCTTTCCTATACCTGTGCCTATGTCACGATCTCCCATTCGGCGACCTCGCGGGCAATGCGCTCGATGAACGAATTGCCGCGCAGCGCCTTATACGCCTTGTATTCATAGAGAAAATTCTCATATTCATACTGCCGGATGGTTTTTTCTTCCCTATGCTTATAATATGCCGCCAGCATATCCGCGCGCAGCATACAGCGCTGCCCTTCCCGGATCGCGCTGAGGCCGAACATCCGCTCGCGCACCGGCTTTGCCAGAAGCAGCAGCAGACTCAGCACGGAACCAAGCCCGCTGCACACGCTTACAAGCGCGAAGAATGCGCCCGTCTGCTCTGCACTCATTGCATCGCTCCTTCCGCCGCCTCCAGCAGCGCCGCCAGCTCCGGCAGCAGCGCCTCGATGGTCTTTTTCGCTGCCGGCCCGAGCGCCGCGTAGCTCTGTGCGAAGCGCCTGAGCACCGGCAGGAGTACCGCCAGCTTCTCCGCCGCGCCGGGGTCGAAGATCGCCAGACGCTCCCTGATCCGTGCAAGCGTTTCCCGTTCCAGTCTCGTCATGCCAGCGCCTCCTCCAGCTCCCGCAGCGCCTGCTCCAGCTGCGTATAGCTGCCCATTTTAATACTGAGCGTCCCGTCCCGGTTGTCTGTGATCGGGCCTGCGACGCAGTAGCCGGAGCAGTCCTGCTCCTGCGCCGCGTCATCTGCGCCGGCCTCACGCCGGACAATGACCCAGCGCAGCCCATCCACAAACAGCTGCACAGCCTGTGCATACGGCATGGCAAGCGTGACGGTTTTCGACGCGCGGCCATCCCAGTCGCGGTCGATCTGCTTTCCGCAGAAGTGCGCGGGGTACTCCGTTCCGTTTACCTTCAGATATTCCATACGCTTCCTCCCTTCAGAAGCAGAACGCAAAGCTTACGCCGAGGCTGCTTGAGGCATTGGACGCGCCCGCCTGGCCGTTTGCTCTGACTCTGCAAAACATACCGCCGCTGGCTGACGACCGTTCCCACCAGAACTCGTCAACGCCTTCTCTCTTCTTGATCTTCGGGCTGCCTGCCTTGTAATAGTCGTACTGGCTTCCTTCCCCGGCTACGGAAGAACTTGCAGTCCCGAAAATCTCCACCTCGCTGAGCAGGAACAGCGTGTCCGATACGGTCTCAATCGTCGTGCTGTTGCCCCCCTCAGATGTCTTCTTGTTTACCGCGCGAATGCCGTTCTGCACCTCCGCCGGCATCAGCGCCAGAATCGCAGGCAGATAGGTCAGGCGCATATCGGTGTTCTTCCAGCCGAGACCGCTCAGGTTGGTGCTGTACATCTGCTTTGCTTCGCTGTAACAATCATGCAGCTGGAACGTCAGCGGAGCCGTGCCGGAGCCGTCCGCATACTCGTCATGGTTCTTGCCGATGATATCGACCTGATAGGCCGTCCCGCCGATGTTCATGGTCTTGCTGTCGCCCACGGCCCAGCTGTCCGGGGCGATCCCGGTCCTGCACACTGTAATAATCTCTTCCCATGTATTGTTGGCAAAGGTATCGTGATATAGCGGCAGAAGCATATTCTGTGTTCCAATTACGATGTTCTGGCTGTTACTTACACTGTTTGCCATTGCCGTCACGTGCCATGTGCCCGCCTTTGGCAACTCCAGCGTACACATTCCGTCAGCACCGGCGGTTCCCTTTACCACCTTGAAACCTTCTGCAGGCGTCGCTGTGATCGCAGCCCCTGGTGTCGTTGTGACGACCAACTTCGGCGTAATGCCGGTCTGGATCGCCTGAATTGCCGACACGAAGCCAGACGGATAGATCAGCTGCGCGGATGTGCCGCCCTTGGCTCTGATCGCGTTCGCGACCGCCGTGAGGTCGGTGTCAAATGTCAAAAATTCCGCCATCAGAAGCTGCCTCCATTCGCGTTCGTGATCGTCGCCGCCGCCCATGCGCCATTGGACACCCGCAGGAACTTTCCGTTGTCGGAGGCCGCCACATCCGGCAGGAAAGTCTCATCGCCGGACAGCGTATATCTGCTCCCCCAGAAGCCCTCCGCAGCGTCCGTCGAATGGATCCACGCATAGCAGACCCTCAGCTCTTCCGGCGTATCGCCCTGCGTCATTTCTGTCAGCGCAAATTTTGCATATCCGTCCGAAGCGTCCGCATTCAGCTCTGCCAGCGGAAGCAGCACGGTATCATCACCTGTGCCCCCGTCCAGCTTCAAAATTGCACGGCATGGCCGCCCTGCCTGATGGGCGGCAAGGATCTCAGCGAATGACTTATCATGTGTAGCATTCTCGTCGTACACATCCTGCCCCGACAGCGTGCAGGTCACATAAAACGGCTCCGGGTCTTTGCCTGCTGCGCCCGCCGGGCCTTTGATGCTGACGCTGGCCGGGTTCTGTTTTCCGCCGTCGTTCGTCCAGCTGAGAACACCAGCTGTGGAAACATGGGGCGTAAAGGTCGTGCCGTCCTGTCCCGGCGCACCGTCCGCACCTGCCGGCCCGGCAGACCCATCCTGCCCGGGTGTCCCCGCCGGGCCTCTGATGCTGACGCTGGCCGGGTTCTGCTTCCCGCCGTCGTTCGTCCAGCTGAGAACACCGGCTGCAGAAACAGACGGCGTGAACGTTGTGCCATCCTGCCCCGGCGTACCCTCCGCGCCCGCCGGGCCCTGTGCGCCGTCCTTTCCGGGCGCACCGTCCGCGCCGGGGTCGCCCTTGTCTCCCTTTTCGCCCCTTGCGCCCTGAAGCGGCCCATTGTTGATCCAGCTCTCTGTTACGCCGTCGAAAATATAAATGTCATACGGCTCCGACGTACCGACGCCGTAAGCGTCGCCCGCCATCGGCGCCTGCACGGACGCTTCCAGCGCGGAGGCCGTCTCATAATACCCCTTCACGAGAAAGCCCGCGCCAGTCTCGCCCCTCGGACCCTGTGCGCCGGTTTCCCCCTTCGGGCCGCGTTCGCCGGGGTCGCCCTTTGGGCCCTGTGCGCCGGTGCCGCCCTTCGGACCCTGTGCGCCGGTGTTGCCCTTCTCACCCTGCGCGCCTGTTTCACCCTTTGGCCCTTGCGCGCCTGTTTCGCCTTTTGGCCCCTGTGCACCCGTCTCGCCTTTTGGGCCTTGCGCGCCGGTATCGCCCTTCGGGCCCTGCGCGCCGGTGCTGCCCTTCTCGCCCTGCGGCCCCACGACGCTTCCAACATCGACGGTGCTGCCGTCCGTCAGCGTGAAGACGAGCCGTCCCCCGTCCGTGACCTCAACCGCCTTCACGCCTCTGGAGATCAGTCCGCCAATGGTCACTGTGATCGCATTCGGAATCTCTACCCGCATACCTGCACCTCACTCTGCCGCCGCGCGGTTGTCCCGCGCAAGCGTTGTTTTGTCGCCGT
>OLPW01001968.1_pt1 | contig 19400 bp, 10 predicted proteins | sample 1672161 | NCBI WGS metagenome assembly OLPW01 (sample SAMEA3136654, study PRJEB25190) | human gut metagenome
CACTTGTGAATCAGAGTATTTCAAGTACATTGGTTCGTACGATCAATACAAGTTTGACAACATTTGTTATGGTGTTAGCGTTATTCATCTGCGGAGTATCCTCCTTAAGAGAATTTGCATTAGCATTGATGGTGGGTGTGATCGGAGGAGCGTTCTCTTCTGTATTTTTAACTGGACCACTTTGGTATATGATGAAGACGCGAATTGGATCAGATGTGATCAAAGAAAATCAGGCAGCCAGTCAAGCACAGCCAGAGAAGATCACAGCGAATCCAAACCGCAAGAAAAAGAAGAAAAAGAAAAGAAAATAAAACATTCAAAAAGAGTATTCAGTAAATACTGGATGCTCTTTTTTATGAAAAATGGAGTAAGATGATGGAACAGTGGTATCTGTATAAGAAAAAGGCTGATTTTAATCAGATTGGAGAAAAATTTAACATAGATCCAGTGATCGCACGGCTGATCCGCAACAGGGATGTGGTTGGGGATGAACAAATACAGCAGTATCTGTATGGAGAACTTTCAGATATTTCAGATCCTTTTTTGATGAAAGGCGTCAAAGAAGGAGTTGAGATTTTGAAGCAAAAGGTACAAGAGGGGAAAACGATCCGTATTATTTCAGATTATGATGTAGATGGAGTTGTCTCAAATTATATTTTGTGGAAAGCGATTCATGATCTTGGTGGAAAGATTGATTTTCAGATTCCAGACCGCATGAAAGATGGCTATGGAATTAATGAAAATATCATTGAAAAAGCAGTGGAAGACCAGGTTGATACGATCCTTACCTGTGATAATGGGATTGCAGCAGCAGATGCAGTTGCATATGGCAAAGAACATGGACTGACAATGATCATTACGGATCATCATGATGTGCCATTTGATACCGATGAAGCAGGAGTGAGAAAAGAGGTTCTTCCACCAGCAGATGTAGTGATCAATCCAAAGCAAGAAGCATGCAATTATCCGTATCCGTTACTTTGTGGAGCAGGAGTGGCTTTTCAGTTTATGAGGGCATTTTATCAGGCAATGGAAGAAGATGAAAGCCAATTGGAAGAGTTGTTATCCATGCTTGCGATCGCGACTGTTTGTGATGTGGTAGATCTGACAGGAGAAAACAGAATCTTTGTCAAAGAAGGATTACGCCGAATCAAAGATACACAAAATATCGGGTTGAAAGCATTGCTGAATGTGCATGATCTGATGGATAAACAGATACAGTCTTATGCACTAGGATTTATTGTTGGACCATGTATCAATGCGAGTGGACGTTTGGAATCTGCCGAAAAAGCATTGAATCTATTTCTGGAAGAAGATGAAGAGAAGGCAAAACAGACAGCAGAAGAATTAAAAGAACTGAATGATCTTCGGAAAACCATGACAGAAAATGGTGTAAAAGAGGCACTGGGACAGGCGTTTGAATATGAAGCAAAAGGAGATAAAGTGCTTGTATTATATCTTCCAGAATGTCATGAAAGTATTGCAGGTATCATAGCAGGAAGGATCAAGGACCGCTTAAATCATCCAGCATTTGTCTTAACAGATGCAAAAGAAGGAATCAAAGGTTCTGGACGTTCCATCGAAGGATATTCCATGTTTGAAGAGATGATGAAAGTAAAAGAGGTGTTCACAAAGTTTGGGGGACATCCAATGGCAGCAGGATGCTCTTTGAAAAAAGAAAAATTACAGGAATTCCGCAAAAAGATCAATGAGAACTGTGCCCTTGAGAAAAAAGATTTTGCAAAGAAAGTACAGATTGATATTGATATGCCAGTTGATTATATTACCATGGATCTGATCCATCAGTTATCTGTTTTAGAGCCATTTGGAAAAGAAAATAAAAAACCATTATTTGCACACAGAAAGTTAAAAGTGGAACGTGTGAATGTTTTTGGAAAAAATAGAAATGTGATAAAATTAGCATTAAAGAGTAGTCAGGGAACTAGGATTGATGGCATGATTTTTGAGGATGAAGATGAATTTCGAGAGAAAATGGGAACAGCAAAGTATATCACATGTACATATTATCCAGTGATCAATGAGTATCAGGGATATAAAAGTCTCCAGATTAATATTCAAAATTATTTTTTTGTGGAGGAATAGCATGAGTAAGATAAAATTAGTAGCGATGGATTTAGATAATACACTCTTAGACAGCGAGAAACAGATTTCAAAACACACAGAAGAAGTTCTAAAAGAAGCGATCAGAAGGGGTGTTTATATAGTTCCAGCAACAGGACGTATTTTTAAAGCAATTCCAGAATTTTTAAGAGATATTCCAGGCGTTCGATATGCAGTTTGCTGTAACGGGGCAACTGTTTATGATCAGAAAGAAGATAAGATCATATATACAAATTATCTACCAAAAGAAACGGTATTTTCGTTGTTTGATATTTTGGAAAAATATCATTGTACACGTGATATTTATCAGAATGGGCAAGGGTATATGGAACGATGCTATTTTGACCATCTTGCAGAGTATGGTGTATCAGATCATGTATTAAAACTTGTGAGAGATACAAGACTACCGCTGGATGATCTGCGAAAGTACATTGAAGAGCATCCGCTGGGAATTGAGAAGATCAGTGTATTTTTTGATGATATGGAAGAGCGGGAAACTGCAAGACAAGAATTAATCGAGAAAAATATTGCGAGTGTATCAAGTTCTCTGGGAAATAACATTGAAATAAATCAGATTGGATGTGATAAAGGAGATGGACTTTTACATCTGGCAGAGCAAATTGGACTATCTATGGATGAAGTGATGGCATGTGGAGATGCAGGAAATGATACGATGATGATCAAAGCTGTAGGAACCGGTGTTGTTATGGAAAATGGACAACCTGATCTGAAAGAGATCGCAGACTTTGTGACAAAGACAAATAATGAAGATGGTGTTGCATATGCAATTGAAAAATTAGTCTTTGAAGCATAAGATGTGAAAAAAATGTGAACATGGATCATGACTATTCATTTTTATTGACGAGGGTATCCAAAGTGGTATAATAAGTATGTTTAAATAGTTAGGGGGAACAATGAAAGATGAGAAAAACACGTAAAACAGCAGCTGTAGTAGCTCTGTATACGTTTTTGATGCTTGGATCAGTGTCTGTGGTCAGAGCAGATCAGCCAGTCACAAGAGAGCAAATAAGCAGTGAACAGACTGAGACCAAGACAGATTCTTCTGCCCAGACGACAGAAAGTGAAGCAACGACAGAGACAACAACACAGACGACTCAGGCAAAGCCGACAACGGAAGCAACAACGCATACGCATACAACGGCTGCAGCAACACATACAAAGAAACATACAGCAACAACACATACAAAGAAACATACAGCGGTAACGCATACAAAGAAGCAAAAGACAAAGTCTGATCAAGATAAGAAGAAAGATAAAAAAGATAAGAAAAAAGACAAGAAAGATAAAAAATCTATCATTCCAAAAGTATATAATGATCATAGTCTTGAGATGAAAGATAAGAAAGAGACGATACAGGGATTTATTTACTTTAATCAGGCAGATGCAGCATGGAATGACAATGGATATCAGATCAAAAGTAGTGGATGCGGACCAAGCGCTATGGCAGTTTGTATCAGTTCGCTGACGAATAAATGGGTAACTCCAGTTGATACAACAGTATGGGCATATAAGAATGGCTATTACAGCAGTGCTGGAGCAAGTCATGAGATGGTCCCAGCACTGGCACAACAGTATAAACTGAAATGTCATGGACTTGGAAGTGATGTCAGCAAGGTTAGAGATGCATTGAAGAAGAAGCATCCAGTAGTAGCACTGATGGGGCCAGGATATTTTACGAAGAAAGGTCATTTTATCGTATTGGTTGCGATCGATGATAATGATCAGGTAACGGTTGCAGATGTTGGAAGCAGACAGCGTACACAGTACAAATATCCACTAAAAGAAGTGATCGCACAGACGAAGTCAGCATCAGCAGGAGGTCCATGCTGGGAGATTTATTCTGATCAAAAGATATCTGCGAAGGCTGATAAGAAGGCAAAGCAGCTGAAGGCTGAGAAGAAATACAGAAGCAAAGAATTTAAAGCAATGTATAATGAGATCAAGTCAGTATTGCAGAAGAATTATCAGTTAGCGGTTCCACTAAAGAAAGGAACACTAGTTAGTGAAGAACAGTTTGTTACGATCACATCATTAGGAATCAACGATAAAGTTTCCGTAATGGATGCGAGCAAGAAGCTAACAAGTGATGTCGACCTTGACACAGTAGTAGATGAGATTCAGACAGAGGCAGTCAAGGATTCTTTTTGGAATACGATCATGATCGCACCTGACAAAACTAATTTAACAGATAAATAAAATAGTATATATTACATAAAGAAAAGCACAGAATCATTGAGTATGATCAATGATTTCTGTGCTTTTTCTATTCTAAAAAATAGGAGGAAAGAAAAATGAAGATTCAAAATATGATCAAAAAAATAACGATTGCTATATTATCTGCAGCAATGATGCTTGCACCTATCGTTAATATCAAAGCGGCATCAACAGATGTGGTCGATACAAGCAAAACCGGATCCATAACGATCCACAAATATGACATGACAGCAGCAAAACAGGCCGGTGTTAATACCAGTCAGTTTACACCAACAGGAAAACAGGACGCTGCTGCGGAAGCAGCCTTGGAAAAATATGCGATCAAAGGTGTGGAATTTAGTTACCTGCGAGTTGGAGATGTTGAACAGCAGAGTGAGAATGGAAAGATCCAGATGATCTATGAACTTCCAACCACAATACAGCAGATTTTGGGTTTGACATCTTCTGATGCAGCTAAAACAGAAGGAAGTAAGACATATTTTACAAGCCAGCAGATCAATGAGAAACTTGCCAAGGCATTAGAAGATAATACGGTAACGAAAGATAAATTAGAAGATTACATGGGAAAGAATGGGACAGCCATGGATGAGACTAATGCTAATGGTGTGACAAGTAAAGACAAATTGCCATTGGGTCTTTACCTGATCGTTGAGACAAAGGCACCAGAAAATGTAACTTACACAACAAATCCATGGTTTGTACAGTTGCCATCCACGGATTCTAAGGGAGATGACTGGTTCTATGATGTGATCTGTTATCCAAAGAATGAAACTGGAAATCCAACACTTGACAAAAGAGTACGCAATAATCCAGATCAGGACAATGTAACAACTGCCAATACAGACAGACTGGCAGATTTTACTTCTGCAAGAAATGAATACAAATATCAGAGTACCGTGACAGCATCTAAAGCAGAAAGACTGGATTATCAGTTCATTTCAAAATTGCCACATATCACATCATCAACAACCTACCTGTCAACTTATACATTTAACGATACAATGGCAAATGGAATGACATATGGGAAAGATGCCGTGATCGCAATCTATGAAACTAAGGATGCAGCGGACAGAACAAATGTGAATAATGTTGAGAAGAGTGGTGCATTGGCTGTATGGAAGAGTTCCGACACGGATCCAAAGTTTGCAGCAACATACGGAAAATCTGGAGACGATCCTGCAATGAAGATCGAGATGACAAAAGCAGGACTTAATGAGTTGAATAAGAAATATTCTGATAAATATATCGTTATATACTATACAGCTAAGGTGAACACAGATGACAGCGTTATTCTTGGTGATAAAGGAAATCCAAACGATGTATCCCTTACGTGGAAGAGAACAAATACGAATTATTATGATATTTTAAAAGACAAATGTATCATATACTCTTACGGATATGATCTGACAAAGAAATTTTCTGACAGCAAGGGAGATGCAACAAAGGTTAAATTCGTTGTAAAAAATAAGACAGATAATTACTATCTGGTAGCAAGAGCAGATAGAGCAGGTGTTTATCAGGTAACAGGAAAGTCTGCAAAAGAAGCTGATGCGACTCAGTTTAGTCCGTCTTCTGATGGAAAACTTGTGATCAATGGGATCGAAGGAGATGAATATGGATTTACAGAAACACACTCTGATGCAGGATACTCCCTGTTAAAGAAAGAAGTGATCGTTAAGGTCAAAGAGACAAAAGCAGATATCACACCAACCGAAGCAAACATCACAGGAATCCAGAGTAAGTCTGATGCAGATTCCACAGCAAATGATGGAGTTCCTAATGGTGCGGTATTAAAGAATGATGTGACGGTTCAGACTACAGCAGCGAGTGCGACTGTGGATGAGACAAAGGCAACGATGACAAAACACGATGATTCTGGAAATGCATATATCAATATGCAGATTACAAATCAGAAGCAGTTCATGCTGCCAATGACAGGTGGGGCAGGAAACTATCTTCTGATCATTGCAGGGGTTGTTGTTGCTGGATGTGGGATCTTGATCTTGAACAAAAACAGAAGACGATCACAAAGATAAAATGAAACAAAAGATCATACCGATTCTGATCGTTCTGACAGGTTTTTTGCTGTTGTTTTATCCATTTACAAGCAATTATCTGTTTGAAAAGAGTGCAGGTTCGACAGTGGAAAGTTATCAGGAAAAGGCAGCCGGAATGGATCAGGCGATCATAAAAAAAGTAATGGATGAAGCAAAACAGTATAATGGGGAAGTGATGCGATCTTCAGTACAGTTGACTGATCCGTTTAAGGTAAAACGTTTGGATGGAGAGATGGTTCATTATAATAGAATATTAAATATTGATGGATCATCGATCATGGGATATTTAAAGATTCCTTGTATTTCAATTAATCTGCCGATCTATCATGGGACAAGTGGGACAGTTTTGGAACATGGGATCGGACATCTGGCTGCATCTTCCTTTCCGATTGGAGGAAAAGATACCCATGCGGTGCTGACTGGACATACTGGGCTTAGTTCTGCAAAAATCTTTACAGATCTGACAGAGATGAAAAAGGGAGATTTCTTTTTTATACATGTATTGGATAAAAAGATTGCTTACCGTGTGGATCAGATCACAGTCGTGGAACCACAAGATACAAAGGAACTTCAGATCATGGAAGGAAAAGATCATGTAACATTGGTTACTTGCACACCCTATGGAATTAATGACAAGCGTTTATTAGTCCGAGGAGTTCGCACAGCTTATCATGCAAAAGAGGAAGAGATAAGAGCAAGAAATCATCATTCGCAATGGATGGAAGTTTACAAACGGGCCATCTTTGCAGGACTATTGATCATTTGTGTATTGATCGCAGCCAGAAAAGTATATGAAAAGATGAAAAGAAAAAGCGGAGAAAGGAGATATGGGTGAAACAAAAGATCATAAATATTGTTGGAATCTTTTTTCTGGTGATAGGAATCACGTTACTGCTTTATCCGGAGATCATATCATATCTGAAACAAAAACAGTCCGATCAGACAGTGAAAGAACTGACGCAGAGGAGAAGCAAAAGAAAACAGGATGATCTACTGTATCAAAAAGCAGTCCGCTATAACAGGAAGATATTCAAAGAAAAACAAGCAGGACTAAAGGATGTATTCAGTTACCGCAGTGCACCGATCGTCTTAAGAAACGAAAAGAATACCTTCGGTTACATTAAGATACCGAAGATGAAACAGAAACTTCCATTATATCTGGGAGCGACGATGGAAAATATAAGAAAAGGAGCAGCGATCATGGGACAGACATCCCTGCCAGTAGGACAAAAAGACAGCAACTGCGTGATCGCTGCACATAGGGGATATCGGGGAATTCCGTATTTTCGGGACATCGAACAGTTAAAAACAGGCGATCAGGTGATCATTAGAAATCCATGGGAAAGACTGGATTACCGGGTTACAAAGATTAAAGTGATTGATCCATATGATATGGACAAGATTCTGATTCAAAAAGGGAAAGATATGGTCACACTTTTAACCTGTCATCCGTACCGAGGACATGGAAGATACCGGTATGTGGTGTACTGTATGAGGAATCATGGACAGAAGATCAGGAAACAAAAGGAAGATAGATAAAAATAGATGGAGAGGAGGATATGATGAAGAATGCAAAAAAGATCCTGGAAAGAAAACGAAAGATCATAGTGGTATTAGTGGTCATGGTTTCATTTGTTTCCGTTCTGGCATGGTATCAGATGAAGAAGGCACATGCTTATCAATCATATAATACAGGAGGAAACAAACATTTTAAAGAAGGACATTTAACAGTGAACATCAATGGACCAAATGGGAAAAGCGATAGTCTGACAATGTATATTCATAGTGATGAATATGAAAAAAATAAAAATGTCAGCGGTGGGACATTTAATAATTCCAGACATCCATATACGGTAACGACGTATTCCGGTGGAGGCGGAGATTATAAGCTTACAGTGAATAAACAGACGATATATTCAGAGAAGAACAGTAATAACAACTATACGCTTTTAACGATCAAAGTCTGGTATCTGTTACCAGCCCATGAACAGCATCGTTCCTGGGAATGGGTAACGGTGGATAAACCAACATTTTCAGATCCAAGCAAGGATATAACGCTTTATTGCGGAGGAAATGATGGATTTTGGGAAAATTCCTATCATGATACTCAAGAACATTGGAAATCAGTAAATATCCATGTAAGTACTGGATTGGTTGGAGTGGCTTCCGCTGACAGAGATGGATGGAAAACTTATGACTGGTGTTCTATAAATCTGAATCTGGAAAAGCCAGGCCGCAGCATTTATTACAACGGAAATGGTGGAGATGGTGCGGACGTAACATGGAATTTTACCGATGGAGATAATTTTTCATTTCCAAATGTATCAAGAAGAGGTTATACCTTGACAGGATGGCTGGATGAAGGAACAAAATGGATGTCCAATACAGGCTGGCTGGTATGTGGTAATTATACAGAGACAGCCCAGTGGACAGCGAATACATACACTGTAAACTATGATGGAAATGGAGAAGATTCTGGATATGTGAATGATGGGACAGCCACGTACGATCAAAATTACAGCTTTGCTGAGAATGGATACACGAAAAAAGGCTATGCCTTTGTTGGATGGAATACAGATAAACATGCGGTGAGAGCACGGTATTCTCCAGAAGAGACGATCACATGGAGTAACACGGAGGGTATGACACTTTATGCTGTCTGGTCCAAGAACTCTTATGAAGTAACATTTGATGGAAATGGTGCATCAGGCAGCAAAAAGACTGTGGAATTAAAATATGGACAGAATGATATCCTGCCAGCAAATACATTTGAACGGCCGGGATATACCTTCCTTGGATGGAGTGAAGATCCGAATGCGATCAAAGCAAAATATACCGACAGACAGGCAGTCAATACTCTCTGCGATGCTGGACAGACTTGTGAATTGTATGCTGTCTGGAAGAAAACAGATGGATCATTTGACACACACAACATTATTCATGATGACGGCATGTTTAATGGCTCGATCGAACTGGAAGGGCAGAATGGAACTGGATTTTCGAGAGACTACGTAGATTCTGAGTATGGAAGGATCGACAAGGAAGGGCAGCCAGGATATTTCACAAACCGTTACAAGTAAAAAGGAGGAAGAAAGTTTGAAACAAATGAAGACGATCTGTAAAAAGATATCGGTAAGTATTCTTACCCTCCTGATGATCATGACAATGTATCTGAGTGGTTCAGGAGAATCACTGTTCCTGAAGAATAGAGACGTCAAGGCTTTCACAGGAGAAGCCAAACTGGTGATGAGCCAGGCATTATCAAATAATAAGATTTCAGAGATCGATCGTCCTGCATCAGAAGGTCTGTGGAGTATGACAGCTGACGGACACAGAGTGTTTTGCTTAAACTCAGGAAAGACCATGTGTTCTGGAGATACCTTAAAATACAAGACGATCAATGCAGCAACTTATGAAAAAAAGGGAATTGCAAAAGCATTAAACTGGTATTTCAGGTCAAGCGGCAAGAATACAAAAGATCTGTCATTGTGTCAGGCATACATCTGGGCATGTGGACATGGAGCGAATAAGCAAAATACCGTTTATCAGGCAGGAAAAAATGTGGACAGAGGTTATTCGCAGAAAGATGCAAAAAAGTTCTGTAAAATGATCAGTGATCAGGATCCAGAAGGAACGATCTATTATTATACAGTGAAGAAATGTGTGAAAAAGAAGAAACTGGATTCCCATCAGGTTTTGTTCGGATTTCGTCATACACCGCCAGATATTGAAAAAGCGAAAACGAGTGCAACAAAGTCAGGAACCAGCCCAGATAATGTAAGGATCAAGATCAAAAAGAAAGATGCGGAAACAAGAGCAGGGCTTTCTGGAGCAGTATTTCAGATCTATATGGATGGGAATTATCAAGGAAGTGTAACAACCGATGACAATGGAGAAGTTTCTTATACTGTTCAAAGAACGGTAAGTTATAGTGTGACATCAACGAAAAAGACTTATGTAAAGAATTGGAACGATCTTTCAAAAAGTCAGCAAAAAGAAGCGACAGATAATGGCTGGTACGATTCTTCGGCAAAAGCATATGCTGTGGCAATGCAGGAAGCACAAAAACTTGCAGAGCAGAAGATTTCAGCCTTAAAGAGTGCCTCGGTCCACACTTGGATGGTCAGGGAAACAAAATCCCCATTCGGACACCTGATCCCAGATCAGACAGATCAGAGCAAAGTGGAACAGGGTGGAGTCAGATCATTCACATTTAACTATACCAATGAATTTCAAAAGAGTGATCTGGAGATCTTTAAACAGGGAACTGTAAAGAATAAACGAGGGGATCTAGGAGTTGAAGCAAACTTGCAGAATGCTGTCTATGAGCTATATGCTGACCATGATATCACAGGCTCCGATAACAAGAGTGTTGTCTATAAAGCAGGAACACTTGTGACACAGATGGTAACTGATGCGGATGGTTATGCAAAAGTGACAGATCTGTATCCGGGATATTACCGTTTACATGAGAAGTATGCTCCGTTGGGATATAAGTTATCTGGTAATGATATATCAGTCACGGTCGATAAAAATACATCCCAGTATCTGAAAGAAGAGCAATATGAAGGAACGATACAGGTTGTAAAGACGTTTGGCGGGGAAAATGTTCCAGAAGCACAGGCAGTTTTTGAGGTTTATGATTCCAAGAATAACTTAAAACAGACGATCACAACGAATGACAAAGGGATCGCAGAAACAGATTTACTTCCTTATGGAGCTTACCGTATTCATCAGACGAAAACGACCGATGGATATGATATGGTACCGGACAAATGGGTAAGCATTGATGGATCTAAAATGATCTATAAGGTTGAATCAAACGATCCAAAGCAGCATGCAGGGATCATGTTGACAAAGGTTACAAGGATCAGTGATAAGGAAACTGGAACTTATACAAAAAAAGAAGAATATAAGGCAGAATTCCAGATCATCGATCAGTCGACAAAGAAAGTCATAGAAACATTGATCACGGATGAAAATGGTGCAGCTCAATCTGGAAAGTTAGATCCTGGCATCTACACGGTTCATCAGACAAAAGGAAGTGATAATTATAAGATTGCTGATGATTTTGATGTAACGATCAAAGATGGCGATAAGAAATTTAAAAAATTTGAGCTGGATAATTATTATAATGGAAACAAGATCCGGGTCAGAAAAACGATGGTCAAGAATGGAAAGTCTAAACCAGAACCAGGGGCTGAGTTTGTTGTACTGGATGAATCTATGGTGAAAGATTTCAAGGATCAGACATTGGCAACGTCACAGGACAGGCTTCATTACATTGAAAAACTGAAAAAAGATAATAGAGATGCGATTCTTGGAACATTAGTCACAGATTCCGAAGGAAAGGCAGCGATGCTCCTAAAAGATTTCGTAAAGAAGACAGGGTTTATAGTCGTGCAGACCAGAGGTGTCGAAGGCTATGACCTTGCGCTACCGCAGTATTCCACAGAAATGAAAGCATCGATCGAGGATGAAGTCAAAGTGTATGAATTCGTTTTAAAAGACGATTATACAAAATCCGCAAAGATTTCGATCAAAAAGCAAATGTCCGTAAATAAAGATAAGTATGTACTGGAATCTGGGGCGGAATTTCAGATCATTGATCCGCATGGAGAAGTGGTCGATACTCTGATAACTGATGAAAAAGGAGAAGCAACTTCAATCTCGTTAGCGATCGGTGTTTATACATTGCATCAGATCAAGGGTGATCCAAAGCATGAAATGATGGAAGATGAAGATGTGGTCTTGATCAAGTCTGATGTCCATAAGACAGTCACGTTTGGTCCGTATAAAGATGATGAAAATAAGATCAGGATCGAACTAGTCAAACGTTCATCAGAGACAAAGAAGCTGTTAAATGATGCAGTCTATAAAATCTATGATGAAGATCAGGATATTGTGGCAACTTTGACTACAGGAACGAGTGGAGATGGAACTGCAGAGTGCTATCTTCCATATGGAAAATATACGATCAAGGAAACTGCTGCGCCAGCAGGCTACAACATGGATGACGCAGAAGAAAAATCTTTTGAGTTAAGCGGGGAATCCACAAGCATCAAGATCACGTACGATAATGCTGGAAATGGAAGCTGCAGGTTTGAACAGATGGATACGCCAGTCTATGGAGAAATTACGTTCAGTAAGACGGGAGATATCTTAACAGATTATGACAAGGATTCTCAGAGTTTTATCTATGACAACGATCAGATCGCAGGAGCAGTCTATGGGCTGTATGCGGATGAGAATATCAAGAAAGATGACGGAACGCTCGTATGGAAGAAGGACGAACTGATCGATCAAAAGACAACGACAAAAGAGAAGGAGATCCATTTTACAAGAAAGGATATGGATGGAAAAGAAACAACTAACTTCTATTTAGGAAAGTATTACATAAAAGAGATCAAGTCTCCGACAGGCTATATCAAAGATCAGGAAAAACATGAAGTAGAACTGACATGGGATACAACTGCAGGAAGTATCAATGATATTCGTGATGATGATAAAGTACCAGACAAGGAAGATCCGTTTGGAAATGAAGACAATAATGTAAGTACAGGTATTTATGTGTTGGAAAAAGGCGAAAAATTGAACCAGAAGATCAAGGATGCGGAATCTGTGACTTTCACGTGGAAGAGTGCACCAGAAGGAGCTGTGACAACGGATGTTTCTCAGAATAAAGATGGCAGTATTGTGCTTTGGAACGATGATGGAGATTGTTATATCTCAAGTCAAAGAGCCGGACAGGTCATCTACATGAATGCAATATCATCTAAAATGTTTAAAAATTGCAGGAATCTCACAGAGATCAATTTTAAAAATATTGATACATCCGCAGTCGTGGATATGAGTCAGATGTTTTATGCCATGGATTCCATCAAAACACTCGATCTTTCATCTTTCAACACCTCCAATGTAGAAGATGTCAGCCAGATGTTCTATGGAAATCCAGTTCTTAAGACAACATATGTCATGGATCAGATCTTAAAGATCGAAGAAGATAAGTTTATCGAGGAACAGCCGTTAAAGATCGTTGCCATGCCAAAGAACAGGTTCTTAAAAGGTGATAAATTCAAGGCAGAGGACTTTAGCTGGAGAATCCTTTATGATGACGATGGAGCAGAAGATGTGGAAGTGACGGATAAAGATGTGGCATTTACACCGACATATGCAGAAAAATCAGGAAAATACGAGATCAATATCAGTTTTAACAACCAAGGATCGTATAAAGATCTGCCAGAGAAAACGATCAAGACTATGGTAGAGGTTCTGGATCCAGAAGAGGAAGATATCGCCTTAAAGGTTGCAAAGAAAGCAAGTATTCATGTCAAAGCTAATGATACTATGCAAAAATACGGCATCCATCTGATCAAGACCGATCAAGACGGAAACAAGCTGGCGGGAGCCATATTTGCCTTAAAAGCGAAAACAGATATCGTTAATAGCAAAGGAGAAAATATCTTTAAGAAGGGTGATACGATCGCCACCACTACATCACAGGATGATCAGTTTGAATATCTGGAGTTTATTGGATTACCGACCGATATCTATGCAAAGGATGGAACAGACAGTGATATGTATGAGGTAGAAGAAATCTACGCACCAGATGGATATGAGAAATCGGACAAGACATTAACATTTAAGGGTAAAGTGATCAATGATACGAAAGAAAATCTCATTCATGATGTAAAAGCCGAGAATAATACGGATAATGATACAACAACATATGTGCATGATTCAGATACTTTAGTCAACCAGAAACTGGATTATATTGCATTGAAGAAGATATGGGATGATCATGACAATGCAGCAAAGATCCGTCCAGATGTTGTTACGATCAAGGCAACACATAAGACAACAAAAGAAGTAAAGGTGTATACACTGACAAAAGATAATAACTGGACAATGTTTACGGATATCAAGAAGGATGATCGTGAAAAGTGGGAGTTTCGTGAAGATGTTCCCGAAGGTTATACTTTGACGAGTACACACTGGAATGATGCGATGTATGTAATTTCGTTTACGAACTTCCATGAAAATCCAGAATATGTCGATATCAATGTACAAAAGGTTTGGGAAGATGGTGACAATGGAGATGATCTGAGGCCGATATCGATCAAAGCTCAATTATATAGAAATGGTGAGAAATACAAGAATGCTATTACATTAGACGAAACAAATAACTGGTCAGATGATGTAACGTACCATTGCCTCGATAAGTATGACAAAACTGGCGAACCATTTGAGTATGAAGTGAAAGAAGAAGTCTATGATAAGCTGACAGATAATGCAAAAACAGGATATGTCGATACTTACGAGACAAATGAGACAATAGATGATGATGGTACAACAACGAAGAATATCATGATCACGAATACGCATACACCAGATACGACAAAGAAAAAGGTTAAAAAGGTATGGAATGATCATGGGAATAAAGATGGCATACGCCCCAAATCTGTTTTAGTTAATCTGTTGGCTGATGGTAAAGTGGAAGAAACATTGATGCTCAGTGCGAAGAATAACTGGAAAGCGTCCAGTAAGGTACTTCCTGTGAAAGTCAATGGGAAAAAAGTCAATTATACATGGAAAGAAGTCGAAGAAGGATTGATCACGGGAGAATCTGAGATCGGATACAGACCAACCTATGATACGGATGAAAATGATCAGGATCTTACAGTGATCACGAACACACATGACCGTACAGGGCCGAAAGGAAGCATTACGATCACAAAAGCATTGGACCCAGGTAATCTGAATATGGATGTTGGGGATTCAACTTTTATATTTACACTGACTGGAACCGATGTCTATGGAAAGAAACACAGTTATGAGAAGAAAGTCAAATTCACAAAGGCAGAGGTTGAAAAACAGATGAAAGATCATCCAGGAGATCTGATCGAACTGTCTGTGACGTTTGATGATCTGGAATATGGCACTTATACGTGTAATGAAGGAGGTATGATCAAGTATTTCAAATTACTCAATATTACGAGTAACAGCAGCAATGCAACGATCGATCAGGAGAAAGAAACTGTGACGTTCGATATTGGACCAACTGGAACGACAGCTAAAGCACAATTGACAGGTGGAGCGAAGTTTATGAATCAGATGATCCAAGGATCTGTAAAACTTATCAAGAAAGATTCTAAGGGGAAATCATTAAGAGATATCGAATTTGTGATCACATCATCTGATGGAGCAGAAGTAGCGAAGGCCAAAACAGATTCTGCTGGAGAAGTTACTTTTGATGGACTGCTTCCTGATACTTATACGATCACAGAGACAAAGACAGCGGTTGGAAAGAATCTGTTAAAAGAACCAATCATCGTTACACTGCCAATGACGATGTCACAGGCAGAGGTGGATAAACAGAATGTGGATACAAGTAAAGCGATCAAACAGGGAAATGATTATTACTTCTATCATCTGACGTACAATGTTACGAATGATTCTATATTGAATCTTCCAAAGACAGGTGGACGGACAGATGAGCTTTCATTCATAGGAGGAATCATTCTGATTTTAGGAGGATTATTTTTATTGCATAGAAAATTTCGATGAAATCCGAAAAAATATAAAAAAATAAATTATCAAGAAACCACGTAAATAAGCCATTTTTTACGTGGTTTCTATCTATAAAATAAAAATATCAAAAAAAAATTAAAAAAAGTGTTGACATTCATCGAAAATAAGAGTATATTATATTTTGTCGTCAGGCAAGAGAGCTTGAGAGACACAAGGGATCATAGCTCAGCTGGGAGAGCATCTGCCTTACAAGCAGAGGGTCATAGGTTCGAGTCCTATTGGTCCCACTATCCATGAACTACATGGATGAATTTCATAACATATGGCGATGTAGCTCAGTTGGCTAGAGCATACGGTTCATACCCGTAGTGTCAGCAGTTCGAATCTGCTCATCGCTACTTTCGGAAGACATATTCGATATGAATATGTCTTTTTTTCTGCTAAAAATCATGATAAAAGAGTGGAATCATGTTATAATAAAAACAAAAAAAGGAGAGCAAGAATATGCGTGTAGGAATGGGATATGATGTCCATCAGTTAGTAGAAGGAAGAGACTTGATCTTAGGCGGAGTAAATATACCATATGAGAAAGGATTATTAGGACACTCAGATGCTGATGTTCTGCTGCATGCGATCACAGATGCGATCCTTGGGGCAGCAGCATTAGGAGATATCGGAAAGCATTTTCCAGACACAGACCCTGCATATCATAATGCAGACAGCATGAAGTTGTTAGCAGAAGTTGTAAGATTGATCGAGGAAAAAGGATACGAGATTGGAAATGTGGATGCGACAGTCATTGCACAGAGACCAAAGTTATTAAATTATATTCCAACAATGAAAGAAAATATCAGTAAGACCCTCAAAGTAGATCCAGATCAGGTGAATGTCAAAGCAACGACAGAAGAACATTTAGGATTCACAGGAGAGGGACTCGGGATCAGTGCACAGGCAGTGTGTCTGCTGAATGAAACAAAATAAGAATAAAGGAAATAGCATGGAGATCATTTATCAGAAAAACAAAGACAAACAGCCAGTATATGACATGTATCAGAAGATTTTTGAAGATCCAGAGCCGTTTGCACAATATTATTTTGAAGAGATATATGCAACGAATCAAGTGATACTGGCAGAAGAAGACAACAAGATCTTAGGAATGCTCCATTTAAATCCATATCACATAAGAGCAGGAAAGAAGACATATACATTAAATTATATTGTAGCAGTTGCGGTGTGGAAGGAATATAGAAGAAGAGGCATCATGGCAGAGATGCTTAAGAAGTGTTTCAATAATATGCATGAGCAGCAACAGCCATTTACGTATCTGATGCCTGCGAATAAAGCATATTATGAACCATTCCAGTTTCGATTTGTGATGGACTGGGAAGAAACAATGATCGATGATCATAACATTTCATATACAGATGATACAACGGATAGAAATCATAAGATCGTTCATATAATGGCAGAAGATTATCAGACGATCCAGAATTTTTTAGAGCGGTTTATGGAACAATACAAGATATATACAGTTCCGGATGAACCATACCTGAGACGACTGGAAAAAGAAAGCCAGAGTGGAGATGGAAGCCTCTTAGCTTATTATGAAGACGATCTGTTACAAGGCGTATTTGCAGAAAGTTTTGAAGAAGATGAAGTATATATCCGATGGGCGTATTCTTTAGAGCCAGAACATATGATTAACCAGATCAAACAACGACACAAAGGTAAGAAGATTTATATCACAGAAGGGAATTTATTCAAGGGAAATTCAACAGGAAAGGATTTTATACAAAGCAAAAAAGTACCAAAGATCATGGCAAGGATCACGAACCTTACTGCTTGGGGAGATATCTTGCAAGGAAAGAACGATTTTACATTCAGGATATTGGTGAAAGATCCATATATCAAGGATCAGAATGGAGTATTCCAGTTTCAATGTCTGAATCATAAGATATCCATTCAACGTGCAGACATACCACAAGATGAGACATTAGACATACACACAACGGATGCACAGGGATGGGAAGATGAAATTTCAATCGACGAGCTGACACAGGTGTTTTTTGACTACGATGCAGGACAGATATTAAAAGAGCATGAGTATCTAAAAGATATCGTGCCGGCTGGCCCAATCTATATTTCAGAGGAGGTATAAGCCATGAAGTTAATGTTTATCGGAGCGGATCATGAAGTGACCGGAAGTTGCCATTATGTGGAAGCTTGCGGCAAAAGATTTATTGTTGACTATGGAATGGAACAAGGGTTAAATGTATACGAGAATGTTGATCTTCCAGTGAATGCAGGGAATCTTGATTTTATCCTGCTGACACATGCACATATCGATCATTCAGGACTGATCCCGCTGTTGTATGCAAAAGGGTTCAGAGGAAAGATCTATGCGACAAGAGCAACAACCGATCTATGTGAGATCATGTTGCAAGACAGTGCACACATTCAGGAATTTGAAGCGGAGTGGAAGAACAGGAAAGCAAGGCGATCTGGAAAACCAGAAGTTGTACCAATCTATACGATGGATGATGCGATCAATGTCATGCAGTATTTCGTGCCATGCCCATATGGCAGACAGATTGAAGTTGCTGACGGCATTACGATCAAATTTACAGATATCGGACATCTGTTAGGATCTTCCAGCATTGAAGTATGGTTAAGGGAAGCAGATGTGGAAAAGAAACTGGTATTCTCTGGAGATATCGGAAACTTTAACCAGCCATTGATCAAAGATCCGAGCTATACGAGAGAAGCAGATTATGTTATTATGGAATCTACGTATGGTGACCGTTATCATGGAAAACATCAGGATTATGTGACAGAACTGACCAATGTGATCCAGAGAACCTTTGACCGAGGCGGGAATGTCGTGATCCCATCATTTGCAGTTGGAAGAACACAGGAGCTGTTATATTATATCCGTCAGATCAAGGCGGAAGATAGGATCAAGAATCATGGAGATTTCAAAGTTGTTGTAGACAGCCCATTGGCAGTGGAAGCGACGAAGATCTTTAATATGAACATCGATGAAACATATGATGAGGAAGCTATGGAATTAGTGAAACAAGGAATTAATCCGATTACATTTTCCAATCTTCATTTATCCATTACGACAGAAGAATCAAAGGAGATCAACTTTGAAACAGAACCGATGGTGATCATTTCAGCATCCGGAATGTGTGAAGCTGGACGAATCAGACACCATTTAAAACATAACCTGTGGAGATCAGAGAATACGATCATATTTGTAGGATATCAGGCATATGGAACTCTGGGAAGATCACTGATCGAAGGAGCCAAAGAAGTAAAACTGTTTGGTGAGGCAATCAAAGTGGCAGCAGATATCGTACAATTAGAAGGTTTAAGCGGACATGCAGACAAGAACGGGTTATTAAAATGGGTCAATAGTTTCGAGAAGAAACCAGAAGAAGTATTTGTAGTTCA
>OLPW01001982.1_pt1 | contig 19331 bp, 20 predicted proteins | sample 1672161 | NCBI WGS metagenome assembly OLPW01 (sample SAMEA3136654, study PRJEB25190) | human gut metagenome
GTGAACACTAGAACCTGAATCTAGCGAGTCTACCAATTCCACCACTCGCCCATATCTGCCTGCCGGTTTCCCTCAGCGCTCGGATATCGTATCACAGCAGGCGAAATTTGTCAACAATTATTTGTCAATCCTTGTAATAGAGCATACAGTGGCAATAGCCCTTGAAATTCGGGTCTGCGATCTGCTCCCGGAATTCCTTACAGATGCACTTATTGTCCTCCGTCCGCTCCAGCCGACAGGGGCAGTAGCCTCCCGTGCGCTTCAGACCTTCCCGAATGGTTTTTACCAGTTCCTTGTCATCATTGAGCCGAACCGCCATCATCCGACACTTCCTTTCAGGGAACATTATAAACCGGCAAAATCCGCTTGTCAACAGAATTCAAACACCCTTTGCAGGTAGCTGCACGGAACAAATTCCCCGGCACGCGCCATGGCCAGAATCGTTTCCCTGTCCGCGTACATCTTGTCCACAGTCTCCCCCTCCTGCAAGCACCAAGTCAAAAAAATACAGCCCACTGCACACGCAATGAGCTGTATTGTGGCGGAGTGAGAGGGATTTGAACCCTCGCGCGCTTTTTAGACGCCTACTCCCTTAGCAGGGGAGCCCCTTCGGCCTCTTGGGTATCACTCCGAATAAAAAGAAAACTATTCACTTGATTGCCAAAGTATTCTAGCATATGGCAGAATGTTTGTCAAGCACTAATCTCGCCCCTGCGTCAAAGCTCTTGACAATTTTCCCTCTGGATGATATATTTTATGAAGTCTGGAGAGATGTCCGAGCGGTTTAAGGAGCCAGTCTTGAAAACTGGTGATGGGGCAACCCACCGTGGGTTCGAATCCCACTCTCTCCGCCACTTACTCCACCGCAATTCTATCGGAATTGCGGTGGTTTTTCTGCGTCAGTGCAAACCTGTCGGTCAGGCGTTGACAAACGCCCTCCGAACGATTACAATAGACAAAAATTACATTATGAGGTGATTTCTCATGGATTCCAAGCTGCGCCCCGAAACACTGTGCATTCAGGCCGGTTATACGCCCAAAAACGGCGAGCCCCGCCAGATCCCCATCGTCCAGAGTACCACATTCAAGTACGACACCTCCGAGGATATGGGAAAGCTTTTTGACCTGGAAGCCGAGGGCTATTTCTACTCCCGTCTGGCAAATCCCACCTGCGACGCCGTCGCCGCCAAGATCTGCGCGCTGGAGGGCGGCACCGCCGCCATGCTCACCGGTTCCGGACAGGCAGCCAACTTCATGGCGGTGTTCAACATCGCCGGATGCGGCGATCACATCGTTGCCAGCTCCGCCATCTACGGCGGCAGCTTCAACCTTTTCTCCGTCACCATGAAGAAAATGGGTCTGGAAACCACCTTTATCGACCCGGACTGCACCGAGGAAGAGCTGAACGCCGCCTTCCGTCCCAACACCAAAGCCGTGTTCGGCGAGACCATCGCCAACCCCGCCCTGACGGTGCTGGACATTGAGAAATTCGCCAAGGCCGCCCATGCCCACGGCGTTCCCCTCATTGTGGACAACACCTTCGCCACCCCCATCAACTGCCAGCCCTTCCGGTGGGGCGCGGATATCGTCACCCACTCCACCACCAAGTACATGGACGGCCACGCCTCCGCTCTGGGCGGCGCTATCGTTGACAGCGGCAAGTTCGACTGGACGGCCTACCCGGACAAGTTCCCCGGCCTGTGTACCCCTGACGACAGCTACCACGGCGTCACCTACACCCAGCGCTTCGGTCTCGGCGGCGCGTTCATCACCAAGTGTACCGCCCAGCTGATGCGGGACTTTGGCTGCGTCCAGTCCCCCCAGAGCGCGTTCCTGCTGAATCTGGGGTTGGAAAGTCTGCCCTTCCGCATGAAGCAGCACTGCGCCAACGCCCAGGCCGTGGCGGAATATCTGCAAGGTCACAAGAAGGTCAAGTGGGTGAAGTTCGCCGGGTTGAAGGGCGACAAATATTACGATCTTGCCCATAAGTATATGCCGAACGGCACCTGCGGCGTCATTTCCTTCGGCCTCTACGGCGGCCGGAAAGCGGCCGAGACCTTCATGAAGCACCTGAAGCTCGGCTCCATCGAGACCCACGTGGCCGATTCCCACACCTGCTGCCTGCACCCCGCTTCCTCCACCCACCGTCAGATGACCGACGCGGAGCTGGACGCCGCCGGTGTCGGTGCTGACCTCATCCGCCTGAGCTGCGGTCTGGAAAACGCGCAGGATCTTATCGAGGACATCGCGCAGGCATTGGAGAACGTGTAATCAGGAGGAAAGCGTATGCCCATTCAGATTCCCAACGACCTGCCGGCAGCGGGCATTCTGCAGCAGGAAAACATTTTCGTTATGCGAAAGACCCGGGCCGAGACCCAGCACATCCGCCCTCTGGAAATCGTGCTGTTGAATCTCATGCCAACGAAAATCGTCACGGAGACCCAGCTCAGCCGTCTGCTCGGCAACACGCCTTTGCAGGTGCATCTGGAGCTGATGATGGTCTCCTCCCACCGCTCCAAAAATACCCCGCAGGAGCATCTGCTGAATTTCTATAAAACCTTCGACGAACTGAAGGATCGGAAATTCGACGGCATGGTGATCACCGGCGCGCCGGTGGAGCAGATGCCCTTTGAAGAGGTGGACTACTGGCCGGAGCTGTGCCGGATCATGGAGTGGAGCAAAACCAACGTCCATTCCACCTTCCACATCTGCTGGGGCGCACAGGCGGGACTTTACTACCACTACGGCATTCAGAAAAAAGCCCTCCCGGAAAAGCTGTTCGGCGTGTACCCCCATCACGCGGACTACAAACGCGCTATCCTGCTCCGGGGCTTCGACGACGAATTCTGGATTCCCCACTCCCGGCACACCACCGTGGAGCGTGCCGATATCGAGGCCGTTCCCGGCCTGAAAATTCTGGCTTCCTCTCCGGACGCCGGAGTCTACGCCGCCATGAACAAGGAAGGCCGTCAGATTTTCGTCACCGGCCACGCCGAGTACGATGCGGACACGCTGGAAAAGGAATACCTCCGGGACAAAGCGCAGGGTCTGCCCGTCCACGTCCCGGCGAACTACTATCCCAACGACGATGACACCCAGCGCCCCGTCGTCCGCTGGCGGGGACACGCCCATCTGCTGTTCAGCAACTGGCTGAACTACTTCGTCTACCAGACGACGCCCTACGACATCATGGCCGTCGGCGTGGAATCCACCCGCGAATAAAAGTTTACAATACAGCCGCCGTCCCACACTTGAAATGGGACGGCGGCTGCTGTATAATTCTAGAAAAATTCTGAATTGCGAGGTAAACGCCATGCTCACCACAATTCTTTTTGATCTGGACGGCACACTGCTTCCCATGGATCAGGAGGTGTTCGTCAAGGACTACCTGAATCGTCTGGCAGCCAAAATGGTGCCTTATGGCTACGACCCTCAGATGTTGGTCAAGGCCGTCTGGCGCGGCACCGGCGCTATGGTCGCCAATGACGGCAGGAAGAGTAACGAGGCCGTCTTCTGGGAAACCTTCGCCGACATGTTCGGTCAGGACGCTTTGGAAGACGTCCCCCTCTACGACGAATTCTACGAAACGGAATTTCAGGAATGCCGCCACAGCTGCGGCTTTCAGCCCGCCGCGGCGGAAACCATTCGCACCCTCCACGCCATGGGGTACCGCACCGTGCTCGCCACCAATTCCCTTTTCCCGCCCACGGCCACCCAGAGCCGGGTCCGGTGGGCCGGTCTGACGCCCGAGGACTTCGAGTTCATCACTACATATGATAATTCCTCCTTCTGCAAGCCAAATCCGGACTACTACCGGGAAATTCTGGGTAAACTGGGATTGAACGCCGGAGAATGTCTCATGGTGGGCAACGACGTAAACGAGGACATGATCGCCCAAACCCTTGGTATGCAGGTATTCCTCCTCACCGACTGCCTCATCAATAAAGAAAACAGGGACATTTCTCAGTATCCATACGGCAGCTTCCCGGAGCTGATGGACTATATCCGGGGCTTATGATATGACGGTTTTTCTGTTTCTTCTGTGCGCGGCTGCGGCTATCCTGCTGATGGGAGGGTACTATACCTACCGCATCGCATTCTACTCCCCGAAAAGGGGGCGGGACAAAATCTCCCCCTCCGCCAGCCACAAATATGACCCCTACCGCAAGGAGATCAACCGCCTGTTCTGCCAGCTCAGCGACCGTCCCTACGAGGAGGTTTCCATCGAATCCTTCGACGGGCTTACCCTGTTCGGGCGTTATTACCACGTCAAAGACGGTGCGCCGCTGGACATCGGCTTCCACGGCTACCGCAGCAGCGCCCTGACGGACTTCGCCGGGGGCAGTGAGCTGAGTTTCTCTATGGGGCACAATCTCCTGCTCATCGACGAACGCGCCCACGGCAGAAGCGAAGGCCGCACCATCACCTTTGGCATTCAGGAGCGGTGGGACGTGGAAAGCTGGGCACGCTACGCCGTGGAGCGATTCGGTGCAGATGTGCAGATTATCCTCTACGGCGTTTCCATGGGTGCGGCGACGGTGCTGATGGCTGCCGGGCTGGACTTGCCCGAAAACGTGAAAGGAATCATCGCCGACTGCCCCTATTCCTCCCCCGGAGACATCATCCGCAAGGTCGCAAGGGATATGCACATGCCCGACCGCTTGGCATGGCCGTTTGTGAAGATCGGCGGGCGGGTCTACGGCGGCTTTGACGTTGACGAAATGGACGCTGCCCGTGCAGTGAAACAGGCAACGGTGCCCATTCTCATCATCCACGGGGAAAGCGACAGCTTTGTCCCCTGCGAAATGAGCGACATCGTGTCGGAAAATCCCGCGCTGGTCATGCGGTACACCTTCCCCGGCGCTGACCACGGGTTCAGCTATCTGGTGGACACCTCCAGATACCAAAAAATCGTGACTGAATTTATGGAAAAGGCACTTGCGCCGAAAGCATAACCGCCGTCCCCGCCGGGATACCCCGGCGGGGACGTTTTCGCGGAAAGACGGCGCAGCATGACAATTCCCCTTGATTTTTCCGAAAAAAAGAATACAATGGACGCATATTGTTTCCCGTGAAAGGATGCCGTTTTATGAACAAAATTTATATTCCCGAAAACTACAAGCCGGTGCTGGACGCCTACGACACCCAGCGCGCCATTGCCTATATCAAGGAGACGTTCCAGCAGGAATTTTCCAAGGCGCTGAACCTGAAGCGCGTCTCCGCGCCCCTGTTCGTCACCGAAAGCTCCGGCCTGAACGATAACCTGAACGGCTACGAGCGGCCTGTGGCCTTTGACATTCCCGCCGTTGGCATGGACGCTCAGGTGGTGCATTCTCTGGCAAAATGGAAGCGCCTTGCCCTCAAGCGCTACAATTTCACCGTTGGAAATGGCCTGTACACCGACATGAACGCCATCCGCCGGGACGAAGCGCTGGACAACATCCATTCCATCTACGTCGATCAGTGGGACTGGGAGAAGATCATTACCCGGGAAAACCGGAATCTGGACTTCCTGAAGCTCATCGTCCGCGCCATCGTGGGTGCCATCTGCGACACCAACGACCGCCTGCACGTTCGCTTCCCCCAGCTGCGCACCGAGCTGAGCCGGGAGGTCACCTTCATCACCGCGCAGGAGCTGGAAGACATGTATCCCGGTCTGGAAACCGGTTCCCAGCGGGAAAACGCCTTTGTCCGGGAGCATAAAACCGCCTGTATCATGCAGATCGGCGGACTTCTCCGCTCCGGCAAGCCCCACGACGGCCGCGCCCCCGACTATGACGACTGGAATCTGAACTGCGACATTTTCTTCTGGGACGAAACGCTGAACCGAGCGCTGGAGGTTTCCTCCATGGGCATCCGTGTGGACGCGGAATCCCTCGACCGCCAGCTGACCCTCGCCCACTGCGACGACCGGCGGACGCTGCCCTTCCACAAGATGCTGCTGAATAACGAGCTGCCCCTGACCATCGGCGGCGGTATCGGCCAGAGCCGTCTGTCCATGCTGATGATGGGCTGCGCCCACATCGGCGAAGTACAGTCCAGCGTATGGGACAGCGAAACCGTGGACGCCTGCGCAAAGGCCGGGATCCCGCTGCTGTAATTTACATACTGACAAAAGACATCATAAATTTATAGATTGATTCTCGCAAATGTGGGGTTGGCAGACATTGCCAACCCCACACTTTTAGTAATAGAAGAACTTATAAAACGACGGATACACATTCAGCAGCTGCTGCAAGTTCGTCCGGGAATTGGAACCGGGGTCGCGGATGGTAAATCCGGACGCTGTCAGACTGCTTCCCCCGGCGTACCCTGTGACCACCACCCAGTGCTGACCGCCATAGGCATTGCTGACGCCGAGCAAGACAGGTTTTCCCTGCTTCAGCTTACCATAAACGGTACTGAGATATCCGGAACCGTCCGTGACAGCCGTATAGTGGCTCGGCCAATAGAGACTGCCCGAGGGCGTATAGGTAAGCTCCTTCGCCATAGCGTCGGGGTAGATGGTTCTTCCCGTGCGGAAGGACTCCATCATTGCCACCGCCGTTGTGGCGCAGCCGATCTGAGAAAAGGTCTTCCCGGATGTACCGATCCGGACATCCGCCCAGCGGGCGTCCGTCTGCTTGAAATTCGGCACGTTCAGGGACACTGAAGCATAGTTTCCGGACAGATATTGCGCGCTGACGTATCCGGTTTTCGTTCCGCCGTAAAGGACGCGGCTCCATCCGTTCGCAGTGGACAGACGGATGACCGTTTCCCCCTTGCTGAGGGCGCCGACCTTTCCATAGGCCGTCCCCGCCCAGCTGCGGACGTTCAGCGTGCCGCTGCTTACCGCCACGGATACCGGGGTCCCCTCCGTCACCGTGATGAAGCCCGCGTGGCAGTAGCCGTACTTCCCTTTTGCGTATTCCACCTTCCACCAGTCGCCGGACTTGGAGATCAGCGTAACATAGCTTCCCTTATTCAGCGACGCGGCCACCGCTGCGCTGGAGGATGGGCTGCTTCGCACGTTCAGCTTCCCGGAAGCAGTCGTCACGACACCGGCTTTGGAATCCGCCGTGGCCGCCTCAGCCCGCATCGGCAGAAGGAACGCTCCCAAAAGGAGCAGAACCGATACAGTACAAGTCAGAATTCGTCGAATAACAATCACCTCGTTCTGTTTTCTTGCATATATGCACAGCAATTGTAACACATTTGTAACCATTTGGGAATACGCCAAATTCTGACAAAAAAACGCAGGAGCCGGTAAACCCGCCGCTCCTGCGCTATTCTTTGTTTAATTGAACCGCACCACATTGTTGGCAAACCGGTAAAAGCTCCCGGCGAATTCCTGCCCGACCCGCCCCGGCACACTGACAAACAGCAGCGGCGTGCGCTTGCGGAAGTAATTCGCCCACTTGGGGTCATAAGCCATGCAGGTCTCCCACATCTTTTTCAGCTCGGCATCCGTCTCGGCGGACTTGTTCAGCCGGGTCGTGAGAATGGAGATGCCGAACATCATGAACAGGTCGTGCTTCATGTACCGTTTCAGCCGGGGTTCGGTGATGTCGTCCAAGTGACAGGTGGTGAAGCACCGCTCCGTCACAAGGATCTGATCTGCGTGGCGCTTGGCCAGAGCGGCAGACTGCACCGACTGATCCGGCCGGCCGATCCAGTAACGGTAAAGGTCTGCGTTGAGATAGTACATTTTCCGCACATAGGGTATCGTCTGATAGATCATCAGGTTGTCCTCATAGAAAACATGTTTGGGAAGCGGCTGCTCCCATTTACGCATGATCTCGGTGCGGAAAGTGCTGGAATGGATGGTGAGCATCTGGTAGACCCGGAAGGGTTTGGTATCCTCCCATGTGAAGATACGGTTCTCCGGCAACACGGCGGAATAGTTGATGGAGCGATCCCCGTCGCCGTCGGAATGGACGTAGTAGTAGTTTGTCACTACCATATCCACGCCGCCCTGCCGCTCACATTCCTCAAGAGCGTCCAGAAATTTGGGGAAATCGGGGCTGAGGGTGTCGTCGCTGTCCACGACCTTGAAATAGGTGCCGGTGGCATGCTTCAAGCCCTGGTTGATGCCCTCACCGTGGCCGCCGTTTTCCTGATGAATGACCCGCACAATGTCCGGGAATTTCCGGGCATATTCGTCGGCGATTTTTCCGGTGTTATCCTTGGAGCCGTCATCAATAATGATGATCTCCACCCGGTTTCCTCCGGGCAGGAGGCTCTGGATGCACTTCTCCATATAGTCCTGAGAATTGTAGCAGGGTACTGTGACCGTCAGAAGCTTCATTTATCTTTCTCCTTCGATTTCTGATTTGGCAAGGCTCAGCGCCCGGAGGATTACCGCGTCCATGTCGTAATAGCGGTACTCCCCCAACCGGCCGCCGAAAATGGTTTTGTCTTCCCCGTCCGCCAGCACCTTGTACTTTCCATACAGGGCGTTATTTTTTTCATCGTTCACGGGATAGTACGGCTCCACCCCCGGCTTCCACTCGGAACTGTACTCCCGGGACACCACAGTTTTCGGCTGGGTGCCGAACTCGAAGAACTTATGCTCGATGATGCGGGTGTAGGGCGTCTCCCGGTCGGTGTAGTTGATCACGGCGTTGCCCTGAAAATTCGGCATATCCAGCACTTCCGTCTCAAACCGGACGGAGCGGTAGCTCAGAGGACCGAAGCAATAGTCAAAGTAGCTGTCAATAGAGCCGGTGTAAACGACCTTGTCCGCCAGCGCGTTCAGCTCGGCTCTGTGTTCCAGATAGTCCACATTCAGCCGCACCTCGATGCCGCTCAGCATATTCTCCACCATTTGGGTGTAGCCGCCCATGGGAATGCCCTGAAACCGGGCGTTGAAGTAGTTATTGTCAAAGGTAAGACGCACAGGCAAACGCTTGATGATAAAGGCAGGCAGCTCCCTGCAGGGGCGTCCCCACTGCTTTTCGGTGTAGCCCTTCACCAGCTTTTCATAAATATCCGTGCCGACAAGGGAAATGGCCTGTTCCTCCAGATTCTTCGGCTCCACAATCCCGGCGGCCTTCCGTTGACGGGCAATCTCCGCCTCCGCCTGCTGTGGAGTCGTCACGCCCCACATTTTATTGAAGGTATACATGTTGAAGGGCAGAGAGTACAGCTCCCCGTGGTAATTCGCCACCGGGGAATTGGTGTAGCGGTTAAATTCCGCGAACCGGTTGACGTACTCCCACGCGGTCTTGTCGTTGGTGTGGAAAATATGGGCGCCGTAGGTATGTACCTGGATTCCCTCGATCTCCTCGGTATACACATTGCCGCCGACGTGACTCCGCCGGTCGATCACAAGCACGGACTTCCCCGCCGCCTTCACCTGCCGGGCAAAGGCAGCGCCGAACAGCCCTGCCCCCACGACCAGATAATCATACCCCATGGACGATACTCCTTTGCCGATTTTTTCACTGAGAATATACCATATCCCGCAGAGTTTGTCATCATAATTTTATTTAAGAATTCGTTAGGAAAAGCCTCACTGGTCGCTGACAGAATCCAGATTCTTCCATCCATAGCGGAAAATGGATACGGTCATGGATATTTCCGTGACGATCTCGTCCAGAATCCCCGCCCATGAGCCAATAATTACATCATAAATGATCCACAGCGGCGAATTGACAAGCATCCCAACGAGACGGATTTTCCGCGGATTGTACGTATACCCGCCTACCGTCGCCGCAATATTCGCGGCCACCGGCAGAATTGACCACCAGCCGTCCCATGTGAAGATCAGCGCCGCCACCTGCATGACGCACAGCGCGGCGCACATGGTTTTCCCTTTCAAAAAACTGCTCCTGCTTCCCAGACAAAAGGAGCGAACCGTGTTCAGAACATAGCTGATCCCGCCGGTGATCGCGCCCAGCATCAGCAGATGTACTGTGTAGCACAAGTAGGAAACGAACTGGACGCGGAACAGCGTCCGGTTGTTTTTGCATTGGTACGACAGGAAAAACAAAACCGTCCCGAAAAACCGGGTGTCCGTAACACAGTAATTCTATGAATTATTTATTACGGCATCTGTCTTGCAGGGTTGGTAACACGAAAATAGGCGATACCTGGTTGTTTTGACCGGGTATCGCTTATTTTTTTGTCCGCATTAGAAAGAATGGACATATTCCGACTTTTCGGTTACAATAGATGCGAAGTATGACAAATCTCCACCCAGAAAAATTTTTCAAAAAATTTGCAGTGATTGGAAAAAACGCGATTCTGATGCCCATATATTATGGGGGAATCTATTGCACGAGGTGATGAATATGGAAAAGAGCAACCCTTATAGCTTTTATGTGGTTCTGGCGGATGGAATCATGGAGATCCCGCAGGACAGCAATCTGTCCTGGATAACGCTGTTTTACGCGCTGCCGAAGGAACTGGTTGAGAAGCGTCCGGCATATCTGGAGCTTCCACGGAACATTCACCAACTGCTACACTCCGAAGAGTATCGCAAGCTGATTGAGTCGGAAGCCTTTCTGGAACTGGTCTGGGACTGCTATGCGTGGGCGGCATGGCAATTCTTCCAGGTGCCGGGCAAGGGTGGCGTAAAACACGACATCCCCGGCAACTGGTCAAACTACTCCGGCGACTTTCCTCTTTGGCAGCTGTCCTATGAAATCATCAAGTATTTCCGGCAGAAGTTTGAAACGGAGATGGAGTGGAGCTTCCAACGGTTGTTCCTGATGGATAAGGATTCGGAGCTGCCATGGCTCAGCTATCAGCACTTCGGAAATCTGGTTGGCAATCTGACCGATATGATCGTGGAGGAACAGAACTGGCAGCCAATGATCGACGAAATCTGGAACAACCGGCAGGTAGCGGATTACACCGGCAAGAACATCAACAAGCGGGACTTCTTGCGGTCATGGAACCACAGCCGTACCGCAGAGCACATTTCTCTGGAGGATATGCTGGAAAACGGCGCAAGCATCAACGGTGAGCAGCTTTATGACATTGCCGATCCCCGGGGCGAGTTTGAATCCACGGTACTTACCGAGCAGAGCATGAAGCAGTTCAAGGACAAGCTGACCGAACAGGACAGAAAGATTTTGCAGTTACGCTATGAGGGTTACTCCCTAAAGGAAATTGCCGAGAAAACCGGGTTCAAATCACCCAGCGCAGTCAGCAAGCGCATTGAGAAGCTGGCTGGGGCTTATGAAGATTTCGTTTCCGGGGAGTACAGCGATTTCCTGGACAAGCACACAACTTAACACAAGGCACTTTAGGCAGTCACGATTTTTCGTGGCTGCTTTTTTGATGCCGGAAAGGAGATTATGAGCAGAGAACTATTGGAAACCATGCCCGATGTGATGGATGCAAAGCAGCTTGCGGATGTGCTTCGCATTTCCAAAGCCGGGGCATACAACCTGCTGAACAGCCCGGATTTTCCCACTTTGCGGATCGGCGGACGAAAGCTGGTTATGAAGCATGATTTGTTGGAATGGTTGCGGAGCCGCACCAACGGAAAGGGGTAAAACTGCGGTCATGAGCCGGGAAAATCGTAAATTTGACGATAGCGGGAGTCAGAACATATCCTGCATCGTCCAGACAAATTCTATCGGAAAATTGCCACACTTTCCCGGCTCTTGAGCCGGGAAAAATCTTTGAATACAGGAGGATTCTTATGAAAACAGGACTTACGAAGAAGCAAAAGGTCACAGAGGTATTCTACAATGCCAAAGACCCCGCCGCAGAAATCTACACCCACGATACCAAGCTGAAAAAGCGGCTGCTGTCCTATGCTGCCAAGTATCCAGAGTTATGTAAACAGGCAGATGATGACGGGCAGGGTGGTCTGTGGTTTGAGATTGCAAAAGAGCGAATCAGTATCCGGCTGACCGCTCCCTACTCCCAGGAACGCCGGGAGGTTGCCAGTAAGCTCGCTAAGGAAAACAACACATTTCGGGATTTGCACTAAGGAGGCTATCATGAAAAAAGTTGTAAGCTGTGCATTCAATATCGATACTACCAGCGTTGAAGTGAAGTGTGCCGACACATGCAAATAAACCATTGAAGTAAGATGCACTGCGGCAAAGATACTATTCTCTTTGCCGCAGCGTAAAATTTTTTCATCTCAGACTATCTTTTTGCCGCTCTGCTTCGTTATACTAATTGAAAGCGCTTTTAATCCACAGGAGAGGAGGGTAAACATGGACGGCGATTTCCTGCTCCTGCATAGAATGCAAAATGGCGATGATCAGGCCATCGAATCCTTTGTGCGGAAGTATTACCCAAAGATATTGCGTTACTGCCACCTACATATCAAGGACTCCGGTTTCACAGAAGACTTGACCCAGGAAACCTTTGCCCGGTTCTTCCGCACGCTCCATCAGTACCAGCACTATGGGAAGGCTGCAAATTATCTGTATGTGATTGCAGGCAATCTGTGCCGGGATTATTACAGAAAGCCGGAAGAACTGCCGATGGAGGAACTGCCGGAGCATCCAGTCTGCCTGATGGAGTCCCTGGATTTACGGATGGATGTCCATATGGCTCTGGAACATCTTCCACAGGAACTGCGGGAAGTAACCATCCTGTATTTCTTTCAGGAAGTCAGACAAAAGGAAATTGCCAGAATTTTGGGGATCAGTCTGCCGCTGGTGAAGTACCGAATCAAACGCGCAAAAGAATTATTGACGATCTATTTAGGGAAGGAGAATTTTGAATGAAGGCGCTCTTTCGTTTCGATGTGATCTGCGATGAATCCAAAATACAGAAAACCATTGCTGTTTCCAAGGAAGCATTTCTTTCTGAGGAATCGGAACAAACCGTATCCCACATAGAATTTCTGTATCAGCAGTGTAAGTTCATCAAAAAACGCTGGTGGCTGATGCAAGGGCTGCTGCTTGCCTTTGTATGTTTCCTGATTAACAACTCAGAAACCGACTTCACCGTGCGCCGTATTCTGGGGCTTACCGGACCGCTGTTTGTAATTCTGATTTATCCGGAAATCTGGAAAAACCGAAGTTGCGATGCTTTGGAAATCGAATGTACAACATTTTATACCCTTCGTTCCATCTATGCGGCACGGCTGACCCTCTTTGCCGGGGTAGATATGGTGCTGCTGTCAGCCTTCTATGCCGGAACATCCCTGCTTTGCAGAATTACGCTCTGGGAAATGCTTACACAGTTTATGCTCCCCTTCAATGTGACCTGCTGTATCTGCTTCAGAACCCTTTACAGCAAGCGGATCAATTCTCAGGCACTTTCCCTGCTTCTGTGTGTCCTTTGGGCTGGAGCCTGGTCAGTGCTCATTCTGAATGATGCTGTTTTCCTTGCCATTTCTGTTCCTGCATGGGTATCTTTGCTGGCTGCATCTGTTTTCTTCATGGGATATACCCTCTATCGCGGACAGAGGGTATGGCAAAACATTATGGAGGTGAAACCTTTATGGATTTGAAAATTAGAGGCTTAACAAAAGAATTCAACGGCTTCAAAGCCGTTGACCATTTCAGCTATGATTTACGCTGCGGCGTCTATGGTTTGCTTGGCGTCAACGGCGCTGGTAAAACCACCCTGATGCGGATGCTTACTACCTTGATGAAGCCCACATCCGGGCAAATTATCTGGGATGGAGAAGACATTTTTGCCATGGACGGCAGATACCGGAATCTGCTGGGATATCTACCTCAGGATTTTGGATATTATCCTGACTTCTCTGTCTTTGACTACCTGATGTACATTGCGGCATTGAAGGGCATCCGACCTGCGGTGGCAAAGGAGCGGGTCAAGGAACTGCTGAAGCAAGTTGGGCTAGTGAAAGCACGGAACAAGAAAATGAAAACCCTCTCCGGCGGCATGAAGCGCCGGGCAGGTATTGCCCAAGCCATGCTGAACGACCCCAAGATTCTAATTCTGGACGAGCCTACCGCCGGTCTGGATCCCAGCGAGCGGATTCGGTTTCGGAATCTGATCAGCGAGCTTTCAGAGGATCGAATCGTGCTGCTGTCCACACATATTGTATCGGACATTGAGTATATCGCGGGTGACATTCTGCTGATGAAGGACGGCTGCCTTGCCATTTCCGGCACTGCTGAGGAACTCATTGACTCCATGCCAGAACTGGTTTGGATCTGTACTGTGCCCAAAATCAGGATCGATGCCTGTCTGAAGGCATACAAAGTTGCAAACGTGAAGACGATTCCTGGAGGTGCGGAGCTGCGAATCGTTTCCAAGGGACGACCGGCAGAAGATGCCGTCAGGGTAGAACCAACTTTGGAGGATGTTTTCCTCTGTTATTTTGGAGAAAGGACAGGTGATAGCGATGGTACGGTATGAACTAAAAAAGGTGTTTGGTTCCGTTAGTGGTAAGATCGCCCTGATATTGTACATTGCCGTCTTGGCGCTGTCCTGTTGGCTATCATCGACTGGCGCATTGAATGTGGAGGTAAAGTGGGTGAATGAGCAGGGGGAGAGTGAATATGGCCCATCTGCTGTCAAGAAACTGCGCGAAGCCCAGAAGGAATGGGAAGGCTGGGTTGATCAGAATAAGTTGAGCAGAGTGATTCAGGAAAATCAAAGGATCAATGCAACACCCGAAGCAAAGTCAGGTATTGTGCAGCAGAATGAAATCGCGTATAGCTGGAAACAGGGTTTCGCACCCATCCGGAAAATTCTGAATGAGTCCTATTCAAATGGTTTCCGGGAGTACGATTATTACACCGCTGACAGGCTCACTGCTATCGATGAAGATACCTTTTACGCCAACCGTGAGAAATTACTGAAAAATTGGCTTTATGATGAAACCGATGGTGCTTACTCCAAGTATTCCGAATCGGAGAAGCAGTATATCATTGGGCAGTACAAAGAATTAGAGATTCCCTTCTACTTCACATACCACGAAGGCTGGCATCAGCTGCTGGAAAACGCCGGATATATTCCTTCGCTGGGAATTCTGATTCTGGGTTTTCTGTTGGCTGGCATCTTCTCTAGCGAATTCAAATGGAAAGCGGATGCGGTGTATTTTTCCACCCTTTGTGGCAGGAATAAAGCTACCTCTGCCAAGATCAAGGCAGGTTTTCTGCTGGTAACAGTCCTGTACTGGGGAGCTATGCTTATTTATAGCCTGTTCACCTTGTGCTATCTCGGCTTCGAGGGCGCAAGCTGCACTATCCAGTGGCAGCTCTGGAAAAGTATCTATAATCTTAATATGTGGCAAGCTTGGATGCTGGCTCTCATATCCGGCTACATCGGCAACCTTTTCTTGGCGTTCCTGACCATGTGGATCTCCGCCAAGACAAAGTCTACTGTCTTTGCGGTGACAACCCCATTTATTCTGATATTCCTCCCCTCTTTCCTGGAGGGAATGGCAAACTGGTTGGATAAAATTCTGAGCCTCATGCCATCGCACTTGCTGGAACTCTATCAAAATCTGGGTTCCTTCAATATTCTCACCATCTTTGGTAAAGTTTTCCGTACTTTAGATGTCAGTATTCCGCTATATCTTACGCTGTCTGTCATATTGATCCCCATGATGTATCTGGAATATCACAGGAAGAGAGCATAATCATTACCGTTCCATGTGTGATAAGCGCGAAATCAAAAAGGAGGTTTTACACCATGTATCGAAAAGTCCTTGCCTTTCTTCTGACCGTCCTTGTTGTGATCGCCATTGCAGGATGCTGGATTTTGTAAAAACAGTATGATGTTCAGGCACCAGCAACTCTTCATTTCTTCGCTTGAGTCCCTTAGTAATTATACTAAGGGTACTAAGGGCGCACTTCTATACGGGGTATTCCCCGTATGTGCGCTCTGTGAGACTGAACGCCCCGGGCACCTGAATGTCCGGGGTGTTTTGCGTCACTGCGTTCCGAACAGGGGGCTGCGCTCCCTTGCGCCGCTATGCGGCTATCCTTGCAGACCGTCAGTAATGCTGGCGGTCATTTTTTATCCAAATCTTTTAGGAGGTTATTCAAAATGTCAAAACAGAAATCCCCATCCCAACTGGAAGCGGAGAAAGCCGCCTGTGAACGGCAGCTTGTCCAGCTCCAACACAAGGTACAGCAGTATGAAAACCGGATTGCCTACTGTGAGAAAGGCGAACGGCGAAAGCGCACCCATCGGCTCATCACCTGTGGCGCAGTTGTAGAGAGTGTTGCTCCCACGGTGAAGGTACTGACAGAGGTGGAGTTCTACGCTTTTGCAGAATCCGTCTTTGCTCTGCCGGGGGTTCAGACTTTGCTTGCGGAAGCAATCCATGCCCATGACCAAGGGAGGGCTTGACTATGGCGCAACCAACAATTATAAGCCGGAAGGTGCTTTCTTCGAGTGTTCTCTGCATTGGAAGCACAAAGAAAAATGCAGTGCCCACTTTATCCGGGAGAAGGTTTTGAACCATCTGGTTCTGCGGCACATTCAGTTGGTCACCGGCTATATTTTGCGGCATCAGCAGCACTTTATCTCCGTCATGGAGCAGCACCTGCGGGTGGAATCCTCTGAGAAAATGAAAATCGCCCGGAAGCAGTTGGAGCGCAACGAAAAGCGGATTTCCGAACTGAAGCGGCTGTTCATAAAGATTTACGAGGACAACGCCAAGGGCAAGCTGAGTGATGAACGCTTTGACATGATGAGTCAGACCTACGAAGCAGAACAGAAGCAGTTGGAAGCGGAAGTCATCACGCTCCGGAAGGATTTGGAAGTACAGGAACGACAGAACGAAAACATTGAGAAGTCCATCCAGAAAGCGCACAAGTATGTAGGCATTGAGGAGCTTGACCCCTATGCCCTGAGAGAACTGGTGAAAGCAATCTATGTGGATGCCCCCGTCAAGGTCAATGGCAAGCGTACCCAGCACATCCACATCCAGTATGACGGCATCGGGTTTATCCCTCTGGAGGAACTTCTGAAAGAAGAAACGGCGTGACCGAAGCCACGCCGTCCCTTGAAAACCAATGGTTTTCAGATTGTTGAATTTAACTGTCTTATGAACACCCCGCTAAAGGCCGATTGCCTGTATGAAAATGGATTTTCCCGACATAGTGCCCCTCTTTTCCGGAATATTTTTCTGTGAATCTGCATAAATAAAGAAAAAGTTCCGGGTTCTGCCTGTTTTGAAGGCAAAACCCGGAACTTTTGTTGGCGGAGAAGGAGGGATTTGAACCCTCGATACCCTTTTGGGGTATACACGATTTCCAATCGTGCGGGGGTATTCACGATTTCCGCACACCACAATATATTGTGCTTTTTAGCCCATTATTTAAATTTCCGCTACCATATGTTGATTGTCAAAAATCCAAGATTTCAAAAGGCATACACGATTACCTTTTCACCAACAGTATATAATGAAAATGCCGAAATGTCAAGAAAAGTTTGAAAAATTTACTTTTCTTTGTTTGTTAAATTTTCTTTGGTTGTTTGTGTTCCAAAGTAGAACGCAATTACAGTAGCAAAGATGGTTATGAATAGCTCAGAAGCTACTAACCCTGACAATGCCATCCAACAGAAAACAAAAGTAAGCATTAAACTAATAATACTCTTAATGTTAATTAGCTTTGCTAACTTGCTACAAATTTCATTCATATATTCCTTTACCTCCATTATCTTTTATCAAAAACCTGTTTGATACTTTGATTTATAAGAAAATCTTTCTCTTCCTATTGGTATTTAGCAGATTGTTCAAGAGCATTTGTCATATCACCATTACAATGGGCATCTGGAATGCGCTAAACAGCCTTTGCGGTTGCTTCCGCTAAAATATTCGTGGAATGAGATGTGTTTATAATAATTTCCATTAACTCTTCTATTGTTTGCTATTGTTTTTCTCTCTTGGCTTCTATCTTAGTAATCTATCTTTTTAATATCCAAAAGAGAAAACCAGTAAGTGCGGAAGGTATCCCGCAAGCTAATATTAACTAAATCATTGGGTTATCCCTCTGTATCCTAATATTCTTCTTATTTTTATATAGCTTCCAGTATAGCTCTTATAAGGAGGAGTAGCAGGTGAAGCATAAAAATAATTATAAGAACTCTTTTCTTTTACAATTTCATTATCATTCTGTATCTTAAAGCTGGTATGCCGAAAATAAAAACCGCCTGAATTATCACTGCTTTCAACTAATGATAGATGAATTATCATATCATTCTCTGGTTTATAAATTTTAGTGCTTCCCCATCCCCTAGAATTGTTATCACAGTAAAGAATTTCAACGTAATCATAATCACTAAACTTACCAGAAATAAGGGTTGAATCTCTATCTGACGTGCTAGTGGAATTATATAGCACTTCCTCAACATATACGGGAACACCTTTAATAGTAATTGGAACATTGAAATTAAAGTCGTTTTTGCTCCAATCAAATACAGGCGTTGAATTTACTGTGTATTCAGGTGTTATTATCTCCATTAGCTTATCAGTTGCTTTCACTTGGAAAACATAGACATTCTAATATTGAAAATCAGGAATTTTAAAAGCTACATTGCCTGAATAGCTATTACCTTCTATTGTTGGGGTTATAGCTATCCAATTTCCATAACTACCATTTTTTAGCTTATACCTATACTATAAAGTTAAACTATTGTTCTATACTCCAAAGTTTGAATTAAAATAATTTCCAGAAGTAGTAAAAGAAATATCTCCTTCAAGAGACATTGTTGGCTAAAAAACACAAGTCAATTTTGTGTAAGGAATTAATACAGGTGTTCTTGTAATTGTTGTAGTTAATCCTTTTTTATCTGAGCAGGTAAAAACACATTTTGTGTCTATTATATTTCTCGCATTTATAGCGCTTGTATTTTTAGCAACATAATTAACATTATATTTTGTTGAATAAGAATCTATCTCAGAACCATAGGCCGTCCAAACAACGCTAATATTCATATCACTGAAATATCTAATAAACTTACTTTCATCGCCTGTTAGAGCCTTAGTAGTTGCGTCAGTGTCCTTAATTGTTATTACTGCTGTTGGGTGTTTTCCTAACGTTTCTATATAAACGCCCGACGTTAAGAATGTATATTCCTTGTCTTCATAAGTTCCGGTGAATTCTACGTTGCCTTCAAAAAGCAACTGATCGGGTTTAGATTCATTTGGCGAACTTAATGAATATAATCTATCTAATTCACTCTCTGTTGGATAATAATATTTTGAACATTCTGTGCCTGAACCTATCCAAGTTCCCTATACCCAAATATTTCCATAGAAATCTGTTATTTTCCATTTTCTATTAGAGCATCCCAAATTATCGGTAAGGTTATATCTAAGGCAACACCGCATAAATACCAAAATCCGCATTATACAATAGGTGCCAAATAAAAACTGTGGATAACCTCTGAATTTTTGCCCGCAAAGGCGCACTTACTCAAGCTGCCAGACAGGGTCTGTC
>OLPW01001985.1_pt1 | contig 19322 bp, 16 predicted proteins | sample 1672161 | NCBI WGS metagenome assembly OLPW01 (sample SAMEA3136654, study PRJEB25190) | human gut metagenome
CTTCGCTCTCGTCGAAACGCAGGTAGGCGATGCGGCGGCTGTCGGGCGAGAAGGCATAGGCTCTGGTGAAGCCGAACTCCTCCTCGTAGACCCAGTCCGTGGTGCCGTTGATGACCGAGTTCCACGCCCCGTCGTCAGTGATGCGGCGCGTGCGCTTGCCCGCGGTATCGTAGACATAGAGGTCGTTGCGGTCGGAATAGGCGATCAGCTTGCCGTCGGGCGAGAACGAGGCGTCGCGCGGGGCTTCGGCCTCGCGGAGTACGGGCATCAGGCTGTTGCCCGAGGCCAGGAAATAATCGGTCGTGTAGGAATGGCGGTAGATCGGCCTGGCGCCCGAGGCGATGAGTATCTGCCGTTCGTCGGGCGAGAAGGCGTAGTCCGTGACGACGAGGTTGGCCGTCGGCTTGGGGAGCATCTGCTCGCCCTGCCCCGCCGTGGCGTAGCCGTAACGGACGATGTTGTTGCCTTCGAGGATGGTATAGTGTTCGCCGTCGGCCATCGAGCGGATGCCACGGACGGTTTCGTTCATCGAGCGCAGGCGTGCGATCTCGGCATATTCGCCCCGCGCCTGTACCGTACCTGTGCCGACCGCTGCGGCTGCGAGGAGTGTGAAAAGTTGTGCCTTCACGTGGGAATCGGGTTTAAATGTCCTCTACTTCGAAATCGTAGCCGAGGCGTTTGCCCGTCACGAACTTCGAGTTGTCCATCTTGGTGTTGAACTGGTCCACCGTCACGCGTTTGTTCTCCTCGTAGGGCGGCATCAGCAGGTCGAAGTTCAGGGCGAACCAGATCGCCGGTTCGAGGATGCCGATCAGGGCTTCGCGGTCGATCTCGGCCTTGCCGAAGTTCATCGCCCGCATCGAGGTCTGCTGTTTGCCCTCGACGAAGTAGCGGCGTTCGCGGTTGATGAAGATGCGGCCGATGAGGTAGCCTTCGTCGGCGTTGCGGTTGAACTTGAACGAGTCGGAGAGGAAATTGTAGATGTTGATCAGGCCGCAGTAGGAATTTTCGCGGTCGGACTGTACGTAGGGGTTCTGCCAGATCAGGTGGTTGGCGTCGAATTCGAAGACGTCGGTGTGCATCTGGAAAATGAGAATGTCGTTGGCCACCTGCAGCTGCGCCTCGAATTTTCCGCGGTCGCGGTATTCGAGCCTGACGCGGCGGTCGAGCTTGCCGTCGAGTTCGTCGTCCATCTCCGATGCCATTTCGAACAGCGTTTCCTTCAGTTCGTTGAAGGCTGCGAAGGTGTTGTCGAAGACCCGTTGCTTGAGGGTCGACTTGCGGATGATCGTATCCAGGATCTTGCTCCTGAGCGGTGTCGTTTCCATGCTATGCTGTTTTTATTTTATGCGTATCTGTTGCCCCTTTTCGAGCGTGCTGCCGGGCTTGAGGCGGTTGAGTTTTTCGATCGAACGGGTGCGGATGGCGTAGGACTGGCCTACGGCATAGGCCGTTTCGCCCTGGCGGCAGATGTGGGTGTGGGCATTGCCCTCCCAGCGCTTCTTCTTGCGCTCGATGTAGACCACCTCGCCGGTCAGCGGCTGTGCCTTCTTGTCTTTCAGGTCGTTGAATTTACGCAGGTTGCGAGCCGAAATGCGGAACTTCTGCCCGATATTCTCGAACGTGTCGCCCTCCTTGGCCAGCACGTAGTGTACGCCGTTGGTCTGGTAGACGTTGTAGCCGTTGTGGGCGTTGATCGTCACCCGGTAGTTGTCCGGGTCGATGGCCGGCGAAGCTCCTGCGGCCGGTTCGACGCTGCTCTGGTCGGCGAACCACCCTTCGGGGTCGGTTACCTTGCGTCCCATGCGCGAGGCGTAGAGCCGCTCGCCGTCGGGCCGGTCGAGCAGGTAAAGCTGGTTCTCCTCGATGATGCGCGTGAGCCGCTGCGCGTAGTCGGGTGCCGTGGCGTAGCCGGCGGCTTTGAGCCCCCGCGCCCAGCTCTTGTAATCGTCGGACGAGTAGGCGAACAGCGAGTCGTAGCGCGGCTGCGAATCGAGAAATTCGGCATGATCCCTGTACGACGCCTCGACCGAGGGGTAGCTGCGGAAGCACTCCCCCTTGGCGTCGTCGTCGTAATAGACCTTGTCGCCCGTCCAGTTGCGCTTGCACTTGATGCCGAAGTGGTTGTTCGACTTCATCGACAGCAGGCTGTTGCCGCAGTCCGATTCGAGGATTCCCTGCGCCATGGTGATGCTCGCGGGGATTCCGTAGCGCTCCATGTGGGCGATGGCGATGGGCATGTAGCGGCTGATGTACTCTTCGCGCGTCTGGCGCACCTGCGCCCCGAGCTGCACGGAGATGCAGAGGAGGATTCCGGAGAGGAGTATTGCTTTTTTGGAAAAAGTCATTATCTTTGTTTAATCGTTACCGACAAAGGTATGATTTTCCGGTGAAAAATCCAATAATACTATAAAACCGCAAGCTATGTTTACCGAAAACGCGAATCGTATTTTCAACCGGTCCATCGAGGAGTATCACCGCTGGGACGATGTGGACCATCCCATCGACAATCCCTACGCGCCGGGCACGATCGACCATTTGCTCTACCACAAGAACTGGATCGACACGGTGCAGTGGCACTTGGAGGACATTATCCGCGACCCGGCCATCGACCCCGCGGAGGCGCTTCTCATCAAGCGCCGCATCGACAAATCGAATCAGGACCGTACGGACATGGTGGAGTACGTGGACTCCTACCTGCTGGACAAATACAAGGACGTAACGCCTGCCGAAGGCGCCCGGCTCAACACCGAGACCCCGGCGTGGGCCATCGACCGCCTGTCGATCCTCGCCCTGAAGATTTACCACATGGCGCGCGAGGCGGAGCGTACGGACGTGGACGACGCGCATCGCGCGGCCTGCCGGAAGAAGCTGGACGTGCTGCTCGCGCAGCAGGTCGACCTTTCGCAGGCCATCGAAGAGCTGATCGAGGACATCGAGGCGGGCCGCAAGTACATGAAGACCTACAAACAGATGAAAATGTACAACGACCCGGCACTGAATCCGGTGCTCTATGGGCAGAAAAAATAGCGTGGGGACGGCGAACGGCCTCCCGAACGGGGAACGAGCGGGCGGTGCGGCGGCCGGGAGCGGCGCGCCGGTTCCGTGTCACCTGCTGGTGATGCGCACCTCGGCGATGGGCGACGTGGCGATGCTGCCGCATGCGCTCCGTGCGCTGACGGCCGCTTATCCCGATCTGCGGGTCACGGTGGCCACGCAGGCCATGTTCAGGCCCTTTTTCGCAGGGCTGGATGTCGGGTTTCTCGACGTCGATGTAAAAGGCGCCCATCACTCCCTGGCGGGAATGTGGCGGCTGGCCGCCCAGGCCCGGAGGCTGGGTGGACGCCGTGGCCGACGTGCACGACGTGCTGCGCTCGAAGGCGTTCCGCCTCGCGATGCGTCTGCACGGCGTTCCGGCGGCGCATATCGACAAGGGGCGCGCCGGGAAACGGGCGTTCATCCGCTGCGGCGGCCGCGGCATGGAGCCGTTGCGCCACACGGTGCTGCGCTACTGCGACGTTTTCCGGAAGCTGGGATTCGTGCTGGACGACCCTGCGCCCGCCGTGCGCCGGGACCGCCCCAATCCCTTCGGGGAGAAACACGGCGTGTGGGTGGGCTTCGCACCCTTCTCCGCACACCGGGGCAAGACCTATCCCGAGGAGCAGAGCCGCGAACTCGTGCGGATGCTCTCGGAGCGTTACGGGCGGGTTTTCATCCACGGAGGCGGAGGCGCCGAACAGGCGTTCGCCGAGGAGATGGAACGCACGTATCCCAACGTCACGGCCTTGTACGGCAAGGTCCGTTTCGCCGGGGAGATGGACCTCATCGCCAACCTGGACTGCGTGGTGACGATGGATTCGCTGGTGATGCACCTGGCGTCGCTCGTCGCGACGCCCGTGGTGTCGGTATGGGGCGCGACGCATCCCGGGCTGGGTTTTCTGGGCTACGGGGTTTCGTCCGGGAACGTTTTGCAGGCCGACATGGCGTGCCGTCCCTGCTCGGTCTTCGGCAACAAGCCCTGCCGCTACGGCGACTACCGCTGCCTGAAAGCCGTTACGCCCGAAATGGCGGCCCGGCGGGTGGCCGAAATCACTGGCAGCTTGCCGGAATGTCCCGGAAACGGATAAACCGATTGAATCCATAATCCGATTCAGGGGTGACCTTACGGAGCGATATCGGACGGGAACCGGGGCTGAAAGCAGGCTTCCGGTTCCCGTCCGGAGTTTTATTTCGCCTTATTCACCGCTCCGGTTCCGGGGAGCCGTGTTTCATTTCCGTGAAATTGCATTTTCGGTTACGTAGAGGGTTCGCCTCATTCGTACTTATTATAACCGACCTGATGAACTTATGAAGAAACTTCTTTTTCACCTGCTGATTTTCACCTTGTTTGCGGCCGCCGCCGGCTGCTCTTCCGGCAAGGACGACGACGGAAATCCCGATGTCAGATTCTATGCGGTTCCGGCTTCGCTGAATTTCGAGGCCGGGAAAACGACCTTGCAGTTGAGCATCTCGACGACGGGGCATTGGACGATCGTGTGCGACGACGAGTGGCTGGAAGCCGTTCCGGCGGAAGGCACGGGGAGTGCGAAGGTCGGAATCACCGCGCAGGCGAATCCTTTGGCGCAGCAGCGCACCTCGTCGCTGACGATCGCATACGGCGGTGCGGAACCGGCCGTCGTGCCCGTCACCCAAAAGGTCTCCGGGGAGGAGTCGGTCGACCTGTTCGGCTCGACCGACGAGATGAAAGCCTACCTGAAAGCGCGCGTTGAAGCCTGCAATTACGCCGAGTCGGTGACGACGACCGCCGGAGGGGTGCTGAAGTTCGGCTTCAAGGGCGCCGCGACGCGGGGCGTTCGGAAAGAGGCGATTCCCTTCTTTACGGTGAACGGCGGCGGTTACTGGGCGGCCGACGGCGTTGCGACGCCGGTGAAAGCCGACGCGGAGGCCCTGCGGGGCGGGGCGTCGCCCGCGGTGACGCTGACGGCCGGCGGAACGATCGCTTTCGACGGGGCCGACACGGGCACGGCCGCTCCTGCGGGCGGAGCCGTTGCGCTGCGCTGCGTGCTCGACACGGGGAAATACGTCTGCTTCGTCTTCGCCGACGGCGAGGTGATCCGGATCGGGAGCGAGCTTAACGGCTCGTTCACCCCGCCGCTGCCGGCGGGAGGCAAATCCCTCAAGATACTTTTTATCGGCAACAGTTTTACGGTCGATGCCACGGAGCATCTGCCGGGCATGTTGAAAAGCGCCGGAATCACCCATGTCCGGATGGTGCGGGCCTATCACGGCGGCTATAAGCTGCCCGAATTTTTCGAGAACTATGCCGCGCCGGACATCTGCACCTATTATTACTGCGAGCCGGGAGCGACGAAGTGGGAGAACGAAGGGACGCTGAACCGTTCGCTCAAGAGCATCGTCGAGTCGGATACGTGGGACATCGTGACGTTGCAGGAGCACACCGGTTCGTACTATGCGTGGGAGTGGGACGAGACCGAGCGGGGCGCGATTTCCGGACTTTGCGACTACATCCAGCAGGCGCAGCCCCTCGACCGGCCCACGATCGGCTACATCATGGCCCAGGCTTACGGAGCCTACCACTCCCATTATCCGAAGTATTTCGCCAACCAGCAGGCGATGTTCGAGGCGATCGTGGCCCAGGTGCGGAAAATCACCGCCCAGACCTGCATCGACATCGTGATCCCCTCGGGAACGTCGCTCCAGAACCTGCGGACCTCGTCGCTGAACAGGGACAACGGGATGGACCTTACGCGTGACTCCTACCACATGGACTACGGAATCAGCCGTTACGCGGCCGCCGCGACGGTGTTCCGGACGCTCGTCACGCCCTGCACGGGCGTCAGCGTCGAGGGAAACGGCTACCGCTATTCGACCTCCAGCACCTCGACGACGGGTTATTCGACGCCGGTTACCGACGCCAACGCCCCGGTGGCGATCCGGGCGGCGCTGGAGGCCTGCCGGACGCCCTATGCGGTTACGGACATGAGCAAATACTGACGGGCATGCAGAATCGTTTACGGGATTCGGAGCTTGTCGTGATGATGCGCGGCGGCGACAAGGCAGCCTTCGGAGTGCTTTTCGACCGCTACTACGACCTGCTGCACACCTTCGCCAGGCATATCGTCAAGGACTCTTCCGTGGCGGAGGACATCATCCAGAACGTCTTCGTCAAAATGTGGATGCGCAAGGAGCAGGTCAATCCCGAACTGTCGGTGCGCAATTACCTGCTGGTCGCCACGCGCAACGAACTTTTCGACTACATGCGGCTGCGGTACAACATGCTGCGCAGCGACATCAACGATGCGATGCTCAACGTCGCCGACGGCGATACGGACATTTACGACTACGTGGACGTGCGCGAACGGGTCGGGTTCATCGACTCGGTGATGCGTTCGATGCCCGACAAGCGGCGCGAGATATTCGCCATGCGCTACGACCGCAACATGACCAATGCCGAGATCGCCCGGGCGCTGAACCTCTCGATCCGCACGGTCGAAAAGCACGTCGACCTGGCGATCAAGCAGATCCGCAAGACGATCTCCGTCGTGACGCTCTTTTTTGTGCTGTTCTTCTGAAAACAAGACGAAACCTATGGATACCAAGAAAAATATGTCGCGTGAACAGCTGCTTGCCTACATGCGGGACAACTGCACGGAAGCCGAGGCGCAGCAGGTGCGCATGTGGCTGCGGGAGCGGCTGAAGGACCCGGGGCTGGACCAGCTGTTCAGCGACCTGCTGGACGCCACCGAGACCGAGTACGATCCCGAGGGCAAGGAGCGCGTGCGGCGTAAGCTGGACTCGATCCTCGCGGCATGCCCCGCCCCGAATTCCCCCCCCGCAGCGGTAACCTCCGGCGGTGGCGGTGGTCCCTCCGTATAATCGAATACGCCGCCGCCGTTGCCGCCGTCGTTCTGGCGCTCCATTACAGGCATCAGGCCAACACCCCGCGCGAGTGGGTGGAGGTCTATGCCGGCATGGGCGAGCGCCGCGAGATCGTGCTGCCCGACAGCACGCACGTGTGGCTCAACGCCGGTACGAAACTCATCTATCCCAAGCAGTTCAACCGCTCGATGAGGCAGGTCTACCTGTCGGGCGAGATGTTCGCCGACGTCCGCCGCGACGAGGACCGCCCGTTCATCGTCTCCGCCGACCGGCTGGAGGTGAAGGTGCTCGGCACGCAGTTCAACCTCAAATCCTATCAGGAGGACGCCAAGTCGGAGGTGAGTCTGGTGCGCGGCAAGGTGTCGGTAGGCATCAAGGCGTCGAAGATGAACGGGAAACTCACCCTCGCGCCCGGAGACATCCTCCGTTTCAACAAGACCAACAATCACATCGACTTCCTCAATTTCGATCCCGATTCCTATGCGAACTGGATCGACAACGACAACTTCTTCTTCGTGGAGCAGACCCTGGGCGACATCGTCGCCGACCTGCGCCGCCACTTCGCCGTCGAGATCGTCGTCACGGACAAATCGCTGTGCGACGAGACCTACTACGCCTCGTTCGTCAACGAGGAGTCGCTCGACGAAATCCTCGATGCGCTCAACAAGGACCGCCTTTTCTCGGTGCGCAGGGAAGCCGAGGTATATTACATATCGCCACCCCTAAAATAACCATATCATGTAGTACACAGAACGAACGGAATCTTTAATGACCTATTTCTCAAAACTTCAAATCTTAACGTAATGAATAAACTTTTACCTTCCGTCAAAAGTTTGATCACGCTTGCCGCACTTCTGTGCTTCCTGTTCCAGGCCTCCGCGGCCTCGGCCCAGAAGGTGAGCCTGTCGGTCCGCAATGCGACCGTCAAGGCGGCGATCGAACGCCTGCAAAAGGATTACGGCTACTCGTTCGTCATCAAGACGAAGGATGCCGATGTGAACAAGAAGATCACCCTCGATGTCAAAAACGAGGAGATCGGCGCGGTCGTCGGGAAGATGTTCGCCGGACAGAACGTCGTGAGCAGCGTCGAGGGCAAGATGATCGCCATCATGTCCGCCCCCGCGAAGCGGGACGCCGCGGCCCGCGCTTCGGCCAATGCCGTCGTGAAGGGCGTCGTGAAAGACAGCGCCGGGAATCCGATCACCGGCGCCACGGTGATCGTCGACGGCACGACGATCGGCGCCACCACCGACCTCGACGGCTCGTTCTCCGTACGGATCGGGGCGCGCACGGATGTCCGCCTGATCGTCTCCTACCTCGGCCTGAAGACCAGGGAGGTTGCGGTGGACGATCCGGCACGGTTCTATGAGGTCCGGCTCGAAAACGACAACATGGCCCTCGACGAGGTGGTCGTGGTCGGTTACGGCACGCAGCGCCGCAGCCTGGTGACCAACGCCATCAGCCAGTTCAAGCCCACCGAGGAGAACATGCGCAGCGTGATGTCGCCCTCGGAACTCCTTCAGGGCCGCATCGCCGGCGTGTCGATCTCGACCAGTTCGGGTAACCTCGGCTCGGCCGAGAAGATGAGCATCCGCGGTTCGTCGTCGCTCAGCGCCAGCAACGAGCCGCTTTACGTGATCGACGGCATTCCGCTGTCGAACAACTCGGCGTCGCTCTATTCGTTCGGCGAGAACATGAGTTCGCTGGCGACGCTCAACCTCACGGACATCGAGTCGATCGAGGTGCTGAAGGACGCCGCTTCGGCCGCGATCTACGGCTCGCGCGCCACCAACGGCGTCGTGCTGATCACCACCAAGCAGGGCCGCGAGGGCAAATCGGAGGTCAAGGTCAACTACGGCTTCAGCATCACGCAGTTTCCCAACACCGGGCGCCGCGAATACGTCGGTTCGAAGCAGTACGTCGAGGTCTTCAACGAGGGCGTCGACAACTACAACCGCCAGAACGGCTTCACGGTCAACAGCTCGGGATATGTCAAGCCCATCCGCAATCCCTACGGAGACATGCCCGACACCGACTGGCTCGACCTGATCACCCGGCTCGGGCAGTCGCACTACCTCGACCTGTCGTTTTCGGGCGGCAACGTCAAGACCAGATATTATGTCGGCGCCAATTACAACCACCAGACGGGCGTGATCCGCACCAACAAGATGGAGAAGATGAACTTCAAGGTGAAGATCAGCCATGAATTCACGCCGTGGCTCGAAGTCGGCGCCAACGTTTCGGGCAACTATATCAAGAACCACCAGATTCCGGGAGCCAACTCCGGCACGACCATTATCGGGCGCAGCATCCAGCAGCGGCCCTTCGACCGTCCCTACAAACCCAACGGCGGCTATTACACGGGCGGAACCGACGAACTGCTGCTGCACAATGCCGTGCAGATTCTCTCCGAGGAGACCTCCTATACGGACAACTACCGCTTCATCGGTTCGTTCTGGGCCGAGGCGCAGATCATCAAGGGCCTGACGGTCAGGGCGTCGTACAACAACGACTCGGCCTACACCTACGACTACATCTATTACAACCAGAACCACCCCTATGCCGCCGACAAGGGCCGCATCCTGGACCGGAACCGGTTCGTGATGACCAACACGATCGACCTCTACGCCAACTATAACCGCAAGATCGGCGAAGATTTCGAACTCGGGGCCATGGTGGGTCACTCGTTCCTCAAGACCAGGAGCCGCACGTCGTACATCGATGCGCAGAACTATCCCTCGCCGGCGTTCGACGTGGCGAGCGTGGCCGCCAACATCGTCGATGCCAGCGCCGGACTGTCGGAATATGCCATCGAATCCTATTTCGCCCGTTTGAGCCTCGCCTACAAGGACCGTTACGTGGTCAATGCCACGATCCGTACCGACGGTTCGTCGCGCTTCGCGCCCGACTGCCGCTGGGGCTGGTTCCCCTCGGTGTCGGTCGGCTGGAACGTCTCGAACGAGTCGTTCTGGAACGCCGAGAAGACCGACCTGAAGATCCGCGCCAGCTACGGCCGCACGGGTAACCAGGACGGAATCAGCAACTACGGCTGGCAGGCCCTGATCAGCGGCGGCGTCAACTACGGCGGCCAGAGCGGCATCGCCATTTCGTCGAGCGGCAACGACCGTCTGACGTGGGAGACCGCCGACCAGTACAACGCCGGATTCGACCTGAGCTTCCTGGGCGGCAAGATCAACATGATCGCCGACGTTTACCTGAAGAACACGAACAACCTGCTCTACTCGAAGCCCGTGCACGCCACGACGGGCGAGACCTCGATCCTGAGCAACATCGGGTCGATGCGCAACAAGGGTGTCGAGTTCACGATCAACACCCACCTCAATCTGGGCAAGGTGCTGTGGAGTTCGTCGTTCAACATCGCCCGCAATGTCAACAAGCTGACGTCGCTGCTCGAAGACGACCTGCTGTCGATCGGCGCCAACCGCGCGCTGAAACTCGGCCGGACGGTGGGTTCGTGGTACATCTTCCGCACGGACGGCATCTACCAGTACGACGGCGAGGTGCCGCAGGCGCTCTACGACAAGGGCGTGCGCGCCGGCGACGTCAAGTACTGGGACCGCAACGGCGACGGGAACATCACGGACGACGACCGTATCGTCACGGGCAACCCCAACCCCAAATTCTCGGGCGGCTGGAACAACACCTTCAAGTACAAAGGGCTGGAATTGAGCCTCTTCTTTACGTACAGCTACGGAAACGACGTGTATGCGTCGTGGATGATCCACGGCTCCAAGCCCGGCTATACCCGCTCGCTGCTGAAAGCCTATGCCGACAACCGCTGGACGGGACCCGGCACGTCGGACAAATACCCGCGCGCGATCTACTCGTACAGCGGCTGGAACGGCAAGAACTCGACGATGTACCTGACCGACGGTTCGTTCATCCGCCTGCGCTCGGTGACGCTGGGATACACCTTCCCGCAGCGGCTGGTTTCGAAAATCCACCTCAAGGGACTCCGGGTCTATGCCCAGGGCGACAACGTCTTCCTCTGCTCGCGCTATCCCGGCTGGGACCCCGAGACGAGCGTCAATCTCGATCCGCGCTTCTACGGCGAGGATAACGACGGCGTTCCCCAGCCGCGCATCTTCAAGTTAGGCGTAAACATCACTTTCTAAATCCGACAATCATGAAATCGTTGCATAAAATCATCTTGTTTGCCTTGCTGCCCCTGATGGGTGCTTGCAGCGGCATGCTCGACATCGAGCCGCATTCGGCGGTCTCCCCGACGGTGGTCGGCTCCGACGACATCGAGGCGCTGCGCATCGGAATGTACAATAAGGTCCAGGAGGGACCTACCTACTACTCCTACATCGCGTTCGACCTCTTCGGCGGTGAGCTGATGACCAGCACGGGCCGCCCGATCGACCTGATCAACTCGCTTTCCAATGCGCTGCATACGTTTGTCAGCAGCCAGTGGAACGGCTACTACAAGGCGCTTTTGCAGGTGAACAACGTCATGTCGATCGCCGAGGGGCTGGCCGACAGCCCCACGCGGAACCGGGTGCTGGGCGAGTGCCGCTATTTCCGGGCGTACATTTACCTCTGTCTGGTGACCCGCTTCGGCGACGTGCCCGTCCTGCGGCAGAACACCCAGGCCAAGGTTTCGCGCGACCCGGCCTCGATGGCCTGGGAGCTGGTCGAGGAGGATCTCGACGCGGCTTCGGGCTTCCTGAACGGGTTGAGCGCCGACAGTTTCTACTACGTGTCGCCCGCCGCCGTGACGGCCCTGAAAGCGCGCGTGAAACTCTATCTGGGCAAGAAGGGAGAGGCCAAGGAGCTGGCCGAGAGCCTGATCGCCAATCCGAACTACGCACTCGACGACTTCGACAAGATTTTCCGCTCGAAGGCCAACAAGGAGGTGATCTTCGCCTTCTCGTGTCTGACCGAGGACGGTTCGTCGATCAAGATTTCCAACCAGTTCTACTCCTACAACCACCCCAACAAGGGCAGTTACAACTACCGTCCCGCGGGCGACGTGATGACGATGTACGCCGACAACGACCTGCGCAAGGAGGTGTCGATCACCACGCTCGACAACCTGAACTTCGTCAACAAATACCCCAGCGGGCAGACCGGGTCGGACCCCGTGGTGATTTCGCGTCTGGCCGAAATGTACCTGATCAGCGCCGAGGCGCAGGGGCTGAACGGAGGTCTGGATCGTCTCAACGAACTGCGGGAAAAGCGCGGCCTCGACAGGGTGAGTCCGGGGAACGAAGCCGATTTTCTCGACGCGGTGCTTCAGGAGCGCCGTCTGGAGTTCCTCGCCGAGGGTTTCCGCTGGTACGACCTCGTGCGGACCGGAAAGGCTACGCAGACGCTCGGCACGAAGGACTACCAGTGCCTGATGCCGCTTCCGAGCCGGGAGTTGCTTTACAATCCGAACCTCAAACCGAATAATCCGGGTTATTAGCGGGATTGTCCAATATGCATAAAACGATAAAACGATGAAAACATACAGATATATGATCGGAATGCTGTTGTGCGTGTGGCTGCTTGCTGCGTGCGACAATTCGAATGCTTTCGACGAATACGCCAAGTTCGACACGACCGCCCAGACGGCCTGGGGACAGAGCATCGTCGACGGATCGAACGGGTATGTGGCTCACGTGAAGAGCGACAGGACCTACAACCTGGCCGACGGCGTGGACGTGCTGGAGATGGCATTTCTGGCCGACGACGGACTGGCCATGCAGCTGTTCCTGTTCAAGATCGCCCTGAGCGACAAAATCACCCTGCGCACGACGCTCGCCGACGACAAGAACCAGGTGGGCACCGGCCAGACGATTATGAAGCAGCTCGAGGCGATGCAGAAGAACGGGAAGAAGGTCCTGGGCGGCACGAACGCCGACTTCTTCAATACGACGACCTACATCCCCTACGGCGTATGCTACCGCGACGGCGTGGCGGTGAAGACTTCGTTCAGCCGTACGGACTGCAACGTCTTCGTGATCACGAAGGACAACGAGGCCTGCTGCTTCACGGAGGAGGAGTACGCTCTTCACAAGGACATCGTCCGCGAAGCAGTCTGCGGCCGCAGCACGCTGCTGCTCAAGAACGGCGAGCAGCTGGACCAGAGCGGCAACACGATGCCGGTGGCGAAGATGGAACCGCGTACGGCGATCGGCGTGTCGCAGGATGGCAAGGAGGTCTACCTGATGGTGGTCGACGGCCGTAACTTCTACTATTCGAACGGCGCCGACCTGCTGGACCTGATGAACCTGATGTCGGCCTGCGGAGCCAGCGACGCGCTCAACCTCGACGGCGGCGGCTCGTCGACCTTCATCGCTCGCGACGGCGCGGAGGGCGAACTCAAACTGCTGAACTGGCCGACCGACCAGGGCGGGGTCATGCGCAAGGTGGCGACCGGACTGGCGATTGTTGAACAATAAAAGACGGAACCGATGAAAATGATATTTCAATACCTGCTCCTGACGGCCGCATGCGCGGCGCTGGGAGCCTGCCAGGATTTTAGCGACGATACGGCCTTTACTCCCGAGACGCCCGAACTGTCGTTCGTGGAGACGAGCATCACCGCGGAGAAGGCCACCAAGGACTACGAACTTTCGATCAAATCGAACCTTCCGTGGCGCATCGAATGCGACAAGGACTGGGTGTCGTTCGATCCGTCGTACGGACAGGGCGACGCCACGATCACGGTGACCGTGGCCGCAAACCGTACGCTCGACGAACGCACGGCGACGATCTCGGCCTATGTCATCAAGGGCGAGAACGTCACGCTGCCCGTGACGCAGGCCGCTGCGAGCGCTTCGGACCTGGCGACGCACTACTATGTCAAGACCGACGGCTCGGCCGACAAGGACGGTCTGACATGGGAGACGGCGACCACGCTGGCCAACGCGATCGACCAGGCGATGAACGGCGACGTGATCCATGTGGCTGCGGGTTCCTACGTGCCTTCGGTTCCGCTGACGGGCATGAAGACCGCGCTGGACAACACGTTCGAAATCCACAGCAACTTCTCGATGATCGGCGGCTATCCGGCCGATGCGGCCGAGGGCGCCGTGGCTGATCCCGTGGCGAACGAGACGATTCTGGACGGCGACCACGCCGTATGCCACGTGGTTGCGGTGACGGCGGCCAAGATGAACGGCATGAAGGCTTCGCTCGACGGATTCACGATCAAGAACGGTTCGTCGCAGTTCGGATCGGTGGGCAGCACGACGATAGGCGGCGTGAAGTTCTACCAGAGTTACGGCGCGGGCATTTTCATCGGCAACGCGACGGTGGACATCCTCAACTGCAAGATCGTCGAGAATACGGACATCCGCATGGGCGCCATCCGTGTCGACGCCGGAGCCGAGGCGTTGTTCGACAACTGCGTGGTTGCCGACAATGCGACCAAGTCGACGGCGGCATACAACGGCGGCTGTCTGTGGGCCGACGGAGCCAAACTGCTGCGGATCAACAACTGTACGTTCAACAACAACAAGACCTCGGGCGTCGGTATCTGCATGTATATCTTCGGCGACACGGGCGGCAAGACCAATGTGCTGATCAGCAACACCACGATCTCGAACAACAGCGTCAACCCCGAACATGCCACCAAGAACGGCGGCGGTATTTACGTCCGCGAAAACGGCAACCTGGTGATCGTCAATTCGACGGTCTACGGCAACCATTCCGGAAAGGGTGGCGGTATCGCGGTCTACGGCACGGCGGCCAAGCCGAGCAAGGCGGTGATCGTCAGCTGTACGATTGCCGGCAACACGACGGTGACGGTCGGAAACGGCGCGGGATTGCAGCAGGCTGCCGTCGGAGGGGCCATCGAGGTCTACAATACGCTGATCTCGGGCAATACGACGGACGGCGCGGCCGACGATGTCGCCTGGTTCAAGGACGCCAGCTACAAGGTCGCCAACTCCATTATCGGAGGCACGGTCTACAATGCCGACGGTATGGCTGTCGCAGGCGCGGCGTTCGATCCTGCCTCGATGCTCAGCCCGCTGGGCGACAACGGCGGTGCGACGAAGACCTGCGTGCTGCTCGGCGACGCGAATCCGGCGCGCCAGTACGGCATGTCCGCTTCGGAGCTGAAGATCCTGGGCGAGACGCTCGATCCGGCCTTCGGCGAGGCGGTCAGCGCCATCGACCAGACCGGCGCTTCGCGCACGGGCAAGACGGTGATCGGAGCCGTCGTGAAATAAATCTGTTCACAGGGGGCGTGCTTTCATCGGTGCGCCCCTTTTTTTGTATCTTTGGGGTCGTAACGCCCCTTTTATCTGTCGCGGCGTCCGGCCGCCCCCCCCCGCAAGGAGGTGCGGTTTTGCATCGGCCCGACTTTTTTATGATCTTTACAGTTATGAAACTTTACAGAACCGGACTGCTGCTGCTTGCAGTCCTATGCACAATCCCGGTGTTTGCCGGGCAGCCGCCGCGGCTGAAGGTGGGTTCCTCGTCCGGGATTTTCGGCCCGGTGACGAACTGGACCTACGAAACCTTCGCCGAGGCGAAGAGGGCAGGCATCGACGCCATCGAGATCAGCGCGTCGACGTTGTTCCTGAACAAGGAGATGACCGACGATCGGCAGATCGAGGCGCGCTGCCGTCAGCTGAAGCGCGACCTCAAGCGCGCCGGAATCGAAATCTGGTCGGTGCACATGCCTTTCGGCCGCGAGATCGACCTCTCGCAGACGGACGAGGCCGTGCGGCAGCGGAGTGTCGAACTGCACCGCCGCGTGCTGCGCTTCTGCAAGATCCTGTCGCCGCGGATCGTGCTGTTCCACCCGAGCTGGTATCTCGGGCACGGGGAGCGCGACGCGCGGATCGCGCAGCTGGTGCGCTCGGTCGGGGAGCTGCTTCCCGATGCGAAGAAGATCGGCGCCCGGGTGGTGATCGAGAACATGCTGGGCTACGAACTGGTCAAGGACGGGAACTACGAACGCCCGCTGGGCCGTACGGTCGAAGAGGTGCTGCACATCATGTCGCTCGTGCCCCGGGAGGTGGACGCTGCGGTCGACACCAACCACATCGACAATCCCGAACTGCTGATCAGTGCGCTCGGACGCCGGGTGAGGACGATTCACGTCAGCGACGGCGACGGCCGCAACGAGTGTCACGAACTGCCGGGCCAGGGCCGGGGCGACAACGACTGGACGGCGATCCTGAAGGCCCTGTACGAGGATGCGCACTACCGGGGCGTCTTCATGTACGAGGTGAAGAAGGCGGAGTTCCCGCAGTTGAAGGCTTGTTACGACCGGTTGTACGAACAGTACGTGCAGTCGAAGCAATAAGGACGGTCGGGTTAAATGAGAACGCGGTTTGATGCAACTTCATCAAACCGCGTTCTTTGATTCAGGGCCGCTGGCCGGTCACCTGCGGACCACGATGCAGTTGGGGACCCCGCGCTCGCCCTCGTGGTCGAAGCGGCGGTTGTCGTAGGGATGGTTGAGGACGCCTTCCTGCGCCGTCCAGAGCGTCGAGGAGCCGCCGCCGTCGAGGTTCAGCGCCTCGGTAAGACCTAACTGGCGTGCGATGTAGGCTGTTTCGGCGATGGTCGCGCCGTCGCCCTGGCCTTTGAAACGCCCGTCGATCACGGCCATCACCACCGTGCCGTCGGCCCGTTTGCCGATCAGCGTCCGGGGATGGCGGCGCGTGTAGAAACTGCTTCCGGAGGTGTATTCGACCACCTTGCCGCCGTCGATCAGCACCGGGCCTGCGGCCAGCGCTGAGCGGTAGCGGCGCGCCACGTCGGCATACTGCGTCGTGTCGCACGGGAAGATCTCCATCCGGCGGCCCTTGCGGTCCTTGAAGGCGATGACGCCGTTGGTGCGGAATGCCTCCTCGGGGGTGGTGCGTCCCACGATCTTCCTGTCGAGCAGGACGAAGGTGACCGGTTCGAAGGTTTTGACGTTGAAGTAGCTGCCGTTGACGGCGATCTCCGCGCCGGCGGCCTTCCCCAGATCGCTCGTGGACTCGGCCCTGCGGTCGAGGTGGACGATCGAGGTGGTGAACCTGCGTCCGGGGTAGGTGGCGACGGAGATGCTCTGCCGCGACCCGAACATGTCGATCTGGGCGTAGCGGCATTCGGCGCCGCCGCCGAGATCGGCCGTGCGCCATTGGGCGGTGGCGAATGCAATCGAGTCGCGGGGAGTCTGCGCCGCGGCGCTGGAGGAAAAGAGGAGCAGCAAGGCTCCCGTCAGAATTTTGTTCATGGTTCGGATAAACGGGTTAGTAGCCACAAATTTACGCATTTAGCACGGATTTAGCAAGCGTCGGAGCCGCTATTTTCGGGGAAAAACGGACGCCGGACCCTCCCGGAAACGAAAGCGCCCCCGGAAGTCCGGAGGCGCTGGTTTTTCGGGGCGGAAAAGCTGTTTACTGCCTGGCCTTGGTGTAGACCGTGCCCGTGCCCTCGATCGTGAGGGTGTAGTTCCCGTCGGCCGTTTTGGCGATCATGCCCGTCTGGGTGAAGTCGATGGTCTGGCCGTTGCCGAGGCTCTGGCCCTTGAGCAGGATTTTGTCCGCCTCGCCCTGAGTCTTCCCAACATCCGCCTGATGGGCTACCACTGCCATGTCGGCTCTCAGGTCTTTGACGAAGACGGGAGCGTCTACCATGACGCGGCGCAGATCATGCTGCGCTTTGCTGCCGATATGAAGCAGAAGCTCGGCGCGGATCTGCAGATGCTGGACCTCGGCGGCGGCTACGGCGTGCGCTATACGGACGCGGACCCCGCAGTCGACATTCCCGCAAACATTGCGTCGCTTGCCGAGGCAATCCGGAGTACGTGCTGCGAGCTGGAGCTGCCGGTTCCGGCAGTTCTGCTGGAGCCGGGCAGAAGCATCGTTGCCGACGCCGGCATGACGCTCTACACCGCAGGCAGCACGAAGTCCATCCCCGGCTACAAAAACTATGTCTCCGTTGACGGCGGCATGACCGACAATCCCCGTTATGCGCTCTACGGCTCGAAATACACGGTGTATCTTGCGAACCGGGCAGGGGAGAAGGCAGACTTCCGCTGCGATGTGGTCGGGCGCTGCTGCGAAAGCGGCGATATCATCCAGCCGGATGTGCTGCTGCCGGAGCCGAAGCGCGGCGACCTGATTGCCGTCTGCACCACGGGCGCATACAACTACTCCATGGCGTCCAACTATAACCGCATTCCGCGCCCACCGGTCGTCATGCTCAAAGGCGGCAAGCCCACGCTTGCTGTCCGCCGCGAAACCGTCGACGATCTGACCGCGCTCGATATGTAAAACGATGTAGAAGATACAAAACGCCCCGAAGCTGCCGTGACAGACAGGTTCGGGGCGTTTTTCGTTTGTGTTACTTCTGCGTCAGCACGCGCACGATGCGAAGCGCGGAGCGCTCCAGCGTCACGCGGTCCGGCTCCTGCGTGTAGCGTTCGCCGTCCGAGAGGAACATGCCGCTGAATTTCCAGTCGATGATCAAAGACCGGATGAGGTCGCAGTCCTCACCGAGGGCTTCCCCGTTGACGATAGAGTCCGGCAGCAGCGCTGCCTTGCACGCGCTCGCGGCAATTTCAAACGGGAGCGCGTAGATATCGCGCAGCGAAGACAGGCGAATGTCCAGACTGCGCGGCAGGGTACCTGTGCGCAGAATTGCCGCGCCGTGCGTCTGCACGCCCTTGCAGAAAAACAGCGCGCACAGACCGGTCAGCACCGGGTCTTCCGACCACGACTCCTGCGACACCGCGTCAAACGGCGTGCGCTGCAAGGCGCAGCCGGGGGCAAGGCAGAACGCCACGCCGTATTCCTGCATCTCTCTGCCGATTGCCTTGCCGACCGAGAAAATAAGGTCGGGGTCAAACGAGCAGGCGAGCATGCCGGGCGCAGGGAAGCCGGTCGTGTACTGATGGCGAACCGTGCCGTCGTCCTGCTCTAAATCCTTTTTGAGCGCCAGACCGCACACGCCGGAAGCAATCGTCATGGGCTGGAGCCCATAGCGCGGAAGCTCCGCCGAAGCGCCCAGGGCGCCGGGAACATCGGACGGGCAGAAGCCGAAATCACACACGAGCTTTCGGAGGCTGGTATCGTCCATGCCGGCGACGAAGGTAAACGCGCTGCATGCGCCGGATTTGACCTCATCGAGCGTGTGGCGCGCGTCGTCTCCGCGGCAGCCGGTGAACGGACGGCCCTTTTTGCGGCTGCGGCGGGGCAGATTCCGGTCCGACAGACGAATGGCGCGGCGGCGCGCAGTTTCCAGCTCTTCGGCTTCACCGGGGTAGGTGTAGAGATGGACCGGCTCTTTTCTTGCCGGAAGCTCGGCGTCCGGGAACGCGCACGGCGTCACCGCCTGCACCACGGCAGAGCGCGTCAGCCGGATGGAGCCGGCAAGGCACGTTGCGCGGGAGCTGCTGCCCACGCGGATATCATAGTAGCCCTCCTCCAGAACGTAGGCGGAGGCTTTTTCGCGGAAGATGG
>OLPW01001990.1_pt1 | contig 19288 bp, 17 predicted proteins | sample 1672161 | NCBI WGS metagenome assembly OLPW01 (sample SAMEA3136654, study PRJEB25190) | human gut metagenome
GCCAAGGAGAAGGCCCCCTGCATCGTCTTCATCGACGAGATCGACGCCATCGGCCGCGCCCGCGGCAAGAACGCCGGATTCTCGGGCAACGACGAGCGCGAAAATACGCTGAACCAGCTTCTGACGGAGATGGACGGCTTCCAGACCAATACGGGCGTGATCGTCCTTGCGGCCACGAACCGTGCCGACATCCTCGACAAGGCGCTGATGCGCGCCGGGCGTTTCGACCGCCAGATCGAGGTGGGACTTCCCGACGTGAAGGAGCGCGAGGAGATTTTCAACGTCCACCTGCGTCCGCTGAAGCTCGATCCGCAGCTCGACCGTTCGTTCCTGGCGCGCCAGACCCCCGGTTTCTCGGGCGCCGACATCGCCAACGTCTGCAACGAGGCCGCGCTGATCGCCGCGCGCCACAACAAGAAATTCATTTCGAAAGAGGACTTCCTCGCCGCCATCGACCGCATCGTGGGCGGCCTGGAGCGCAAGAACAAGATCATCACCGACGAGGAGAAGCGCGTGATCGCCTTCCACGAGGCGGGACACGCCACGGTGAGCTGGATTCTGGAGCATGCCAGCCCGCTGATCAAGGTGACGATCATCCCGCGCGGCAAGGCGCTGGGCGCCGCTTGGTATCTGCCCGAGGAGCGTCAGATCACCACGCGCGAGCAGATGATGGACGAGCTGGCCGCTACGCTCGGAGGCCGCGTTTCCGAGCAGCTGACCTTCGGCGAGATTTCGACCGGGGCGCTCAACGACCTGGAGCGCGTCACCAAGCAGGCTTATGCCATGGTGGCCTACTACGGCATGAGCGAGAATGTCGGCACGCTCTCCTTCTACGACTCCACGGGCCAGAGCGACATGGCCTTCACGAAGCCCTATTCGGAGCTGACGGCCCAGCAGATCGACGCCGAGGCCAAGCAGGTGATCGAGAAGGCTTACAAGATGGCCGAGAAGGTGCTCCGCGAACATGCCGACGGCCTGAAAGAGCTGGCCGAACTGCTGCTGACGCGCGAGGTGGTCTTCACCGAGGATGTCGAGCGCATCTTCGGCAAGCGTAAGAAAGACATCGAACGCGAACGCCGGGAGGCCGAGGCGAAAGCCAGAGCCGAGGGCGGCAAACCCGCCGGAGAGGAGCCGCAGGCCGGCAAGCAGGCCGCCGCGGTCGCCGATCCTTCGGCCAAATCGGATAAGTCCGAAACGGCCGAACCGGCTCCCGTAGCTCCGGCCGTTGCCGCGCCCGAAACCGAATGACCCCGTTGAAACCCAACTACACCCTTAAAAAACAATGAGTGAAAAAATGAAGAACCTCTGGGTGCGCACGTTGAGCGGGGTTGTCCTCGCCGCAGTGGTGCTCGGGGCCGTTATCTGGTCGCAGTGGAGTTTCGGCCTGCTGCTGGCGGCGTTGCTGGTCGTCGGCATGACGGAGTTCTATTCCCTGGCCGGGGAGCAGGGCAGCAATCCCCAGCGGATCGTCGGACTGGCTGCGGGACTCGTGCTTTTCGCCCTGAATTTCGCATTCGTGTCGGACGACATCCAGATACTCGGCAGCGCCCGGCAGGCTTTCGCCTGCGGAATGGCCCTTCTGCTGTTGCTGCTGCCCGCCATGTTCATCTGCGAACTTTACCGCCGTCGGGAGAATCCCGCCGCCAATATCGGCATCACTTTCATGGGCGTCGTCTACGTGGCGCTGCCGTTCTCGCTGATGTGTTACATTCCGATCATCGGCAGCGAGGCGTGGAGTCCGTGGATGATGATTTTCTACGTTTTCATCATCTGGGCCAATGACGTTTTCGCCTATCTGGTGGGCATGTCCGTCGGCAGGCACCGCCTGTGCGAACGCCTTTCGCCCAAGAAGTCGTGGGAAGGGTTCTTCGGCGGCATCGCCGGAGCTGTGGCAATGGGGCTGGTAGCCGCCCGCGTGATGGACGGCAGCTGTTGGGTGTGGGCCGGGCTGGCGCTCGTCGCGGCCGCTACGGGGGTTCTGGGCGACCTGGTGGAGTCGATGTTCAAGCGCGCCGCCGGGGTCAAGGATTCGGGAACGCTGATTCCCGGTCACGGCGGAGTGCTGGACCGCTTCGACGCCATGCTGCTCTCGGCGCCGTTCGTCTTCGTCTATATGCTTTTTGTGATGTAACTGCAAACTTAACCGTGTTATGAGAATCAATAAGGAAGGATACAAAATCATCGGCATCTCGGGCGCTGTCTGCCTGCTTCTGTGGTGGCTGTTTTACCATTTGCTGGTCCACGATGCGAACGTCTCGCTGCTGTGGTTCAGCACCCTCGTGCTGCTGCTGTTCTGGTTCTTCATCGTAGCCTTCTTCCGCGAACCCCGCCGGGTGCGCATCCACGACGCCGATCTGGTCTTCGCTCCCTGCGACGGCCGCGTGGTCGTGACGGAGGTCGTCTCCGAGGACGAGTACCTCAAGGAGGAGATGTTGCAGATTTCGATCTTCATGTCCATTACGAACGTCCACATGAACTGGGTTCCCGTGGGCGGCGAGGTGGAGTATTTCAAATACCATCCGGGGCGTTTCCTGGTGGCCTGGCACCCCAAATCCTCGACCGAGAACGAACGCACGACGACCGTGGTGCGGATGCCCTCGGGCCAAAAGGTGCTCTTCCGCCAGATCGCGGGACTGATCGCCCGGCGCATCATCTCGTATATGACCGTCGGTCATCAGGTCGGCGTTCTCTATCATCGCCTTGTCTATGGTTATCTCCTCGAAGGTTTCGGTATGCATGAAGTGTGCACCCATGTCGTCCTCGTAGGTGAACTGATAGGGACGGCGCTCCACCCGAACGGGTTCTATCCGCTCACCGGCCGAGAAGGTCTTATCGAGGATGCGCCCGTTTTCGAGATTTTTCAGTTTCGTCCTCACGAAAGCGGGTCCTTTCCCCGGTTTCACGTGCAGGAACTCCACGATGCTGAACGTTTTGCCGTCAAGCTCGATGCACATGCCGTTCTTTATGTCTGCGGTTGTAGCCATTTGCTGATGTATTTATGGTTTATAATCAATTGTCTGCCGAAGGGAACTGCGCCGCAGGCATATCCCGTGGACGCTAGGTTGCAAAATTACTATTTTTTTCCTATTTCCGAAAATGCACTTCCTTCTCCGCCGAAACCCATGCCACAGCGGAAAGACCGAACCGGGCGCCGGTTACTCCTCCTCGGCACCCCATTCGTACCCCTCCGAAGCGACTCCCAACATCCGGACGGCACGGACAGCCACCGTATCGCACAGCGCCTCGATGTCCGCAGGCCGGGAATAGAACGAGGGAGAAGCGGGCAATACGACGGCCCCGCACTCCGAAAGAAGGGTCAGGTTGCGCAGATGTATCGTACTCAACGGGGTTTCCCGCACCACCAGCACCAGAGGTCGGCGCTCCTTCAGCATCACGTCGGCTGCACGGCCTATCAGGTCGCCGGAGATACCGGCAGCGATGCGTCCGGCGCTGCCCATCGTACAGGGCACGATGACCATACCGTCGTAACCGGCCGAACCGGAAGCCGGCGGAGCGAACAGGTCGTCATTGTCGAACCATACCATACGCTCTTCTCCCTCCGGAAGCCGTTCCCTCTCATACTCCATAACCTTCTGCCCGTTCGCGCTGCACACGACGGCTACCTGCGCTACCTGCGGCGAGCGCAGCAGACGCTCGGCCACTTTCCGGGCATACACGGCGCCGCTCGCGCCGGTTACGGCAACTATTATCCTTTTCATACGCTATCGGAAAACCTGAACTCCGTGCAAACCGCACACGGGAACGGCTCAATATCGGCCGGAAAGACCGCCGGCACCGACCAACGGCGGATGTTCCGCCTCTATGCGGTGGCCGTCAGGCCGGTGGAGACCCTTCGCTGCCGGCCCCACGGGTTCCGCAGCGGCACCTATCGTTCCGAACCGGAACCCCGCCTCCGCGATGTATTCTATCGCCCGCGGCAGCGCGTATTCCGTATTGCGGAACGCTTTGGCCGAATCGTGGAAAACCACGATGGAACCGCCGTCCACATACCGCGTCACGTTACGCAGACACTCCTGAGGCGTTACCGAAGGGCTGTAATCCTGACTCACGATACCCCCCATCACCAGACGGTAACGCTCCGAAAGCACCTCCGCCTGCCGGCGGCGGATACGCCCGTACGGAGGCCGGAAGATGTCGGACTCCACCAACTGGTTGGCAAGGTCCACATCCGCAACGTACTGCCCGGTCGCCATTCCCCACCCCTTGATGTGGCTGTACGAGTGGTTGCCGACCTTGTGACCCGCATCCGCTATCGCCCGGTAAAGGTCCGGATGCTGCTCCACGTTCTTGCCGAGGCAAAAAAATGTGGCGCGGACGCCGTATCCGGCAAGGGTTTTGAGTATCCACTCGGTAATCCCCGGAGTCGGACCGTCGTCGAAGGTGAGATATACGGAACTCCTGTCCGCCATCTCCCACGTCATGTCGGGAAGCAGCGGCCTGAGCAACCTCAAGAAACACGGTCTGAACATAAGCGTCCTTCGTTTGGAGTGCAAAGTTAGCACCATTTACCGGATATAGCCGCCGTATGCCGACATATCTTACCATATTTGTTGCAAAGAACCGACTCGGCTGCCGTTGTTGTTTTCATCGGCCATATTCCGTACCTTTGTTTCACAATGAACCGACGCCACCCGCTGCGGGTATCCGTGTCCCTCTCCGGTCTCCTGCGGCCGGAACAGGCACAGTAAAAAGAGGCAAGACAGAACACAAATACCATCGCACCATGAAAAAGACAGCATCCGCACTGTTCGCGGCCATTCTGCTCGCGGCAGCCGGCCTGATGCTCTCCTGCAAATCGCAGGGCGGCACGGGCGATTTCAACAACGCCGGCGGAAAACCTTACGAGATAGTCGTATCCATCGACCAAGAGCTCTGGAACGGCGAAGTGGGCGACACGCTCCGTTCGATACTGCTCGAACCCGTTCCGATGTTCAATCAGGTGGAACCGCAGTTCGACATTTCGCGTGTCAATCCGGGCGCCCTCAAAGACCTCATCCTGCGCCACCGCAACATCCTCATCATACAGCTCAATCCGCAAACGGCCGAACCTTCGTCCGTCGCACGATACGACGTATATGCCCGGCCGCAGATTATCGTCACCCTGACCGCTCCGGATACCAACGGCATGGTGCGCTACCTCTCCGAAAACCGACAGGAACTGCAGCAGTTGTTCGAGATATCGGAACGGAACCGGGCCGTGGAGAACAACCGCAAATACGGAGAGAAGGGTATCGACCGGGAGATACGCAGCCTTTTCGGCATCGATATGAATATTCCGAGAGGATTTTCGATAAAGGGACGTTCGGGCGAGGATTTCCTTTGGGTGGGCAACGATGTCCGCACCGCCACGCAGGGGCTCGTACTCTACAGCTATCCCTATGCGGGAGCGGAAGACTTCGCACCGGAGAACCTGATAAAGCGCCGGAACGAATTCACGGGACGCATCCCCGGCCCGTCGGAAGGCTCCTTCATGGCGACCGAAGACTACATCCGGCCGGAGGTGGAGTATATCCGGATAGACGGGAAACTGTGGGCACGAATGAGCGGTTTCTGGTATGTGGAGAACGACTACATGGGCGGCCCGTTCATCAACTATTCGACCATAGACCCGGCGACCGGCCGCGTCTTCTCGGCAGACTGCTTCGTCTACTCCCCGAAAGACCCGAAACGCAACATGATGCGCCAGCTCGAACACATCGTCTATACGGTGCGGTTCCCCCAGACACCGGCCGCGGAGTAGCGTACACGGCAGAAAAGCGGGACGTTCCGGCGGAAAACCGTCGGAACGTCTTTCGTTTGAGCCCGTCCCGACAACCGAAAGACGACATATCTTTCCCGGCAACGACACGCAATATAAGCAAAAACAATGGAAATATAAAAACATATAATACTCGTTGTATGACAGGAAGATAAGCGCCGAGACAGGGAAAGGCCGATTGTTTGTACCATAATATTCAGTAACTTTGTAAAAAGAACAAATCCCGGACAATGAAACGGTTGGTGGACAGGCTGCGCCTCGGGGGAGACCTCGGACCGGAAGATTATGCAGCGCTCCTGAAAGGTGCGGCAGAAGGGCCTTTGCTCGCATACGCCATGCAGGCGGCCCGCGAAGTGGCCGTCGCACGTTTCGGTACCGGCATCTTCATCCGCGGCCTGATAGAAATCACGAACTACTGCCGCAACGACTGCTACTACTGCGGCATTCGCCGCAGCAACCGCCGGGTGGAACGCTACCGGCTCTCCCGGGAAGAGATACTCACATGCTGCCGGACGGGCCATACGCTGGGTTTCAGGACGTTCGTATTGCAGGGAGGGGAAGACGCCGCGCTCGACGACGCATGGATAGAGGAGGTCGTGCGGTCCATCCGCCAGGAATTCCCCGACTGCGCCATCACCCTTTCCCTCGGCGAACGCACTCGCGAAGCCTACGAACGTTTCTACCGGGCAGGAGCCGACCGCTACTTGCTGCGTCATGAAACGGCCACACGCGAACACTACGCACAGCTCCATCCGGTCTCTATGTCCTTCGACCACCGCATGCAGAACCTGCGGGAGCTCAAGGAAATCGGCTACCAGACAGGAACGGGAATCATGGTGGGCAGTCCGTGGCAGACGACGGAGCATCTGGTGCGCGACATCCTCTTCATCGCGGAGTTCCGGCCGCAGATGATAGGCCTGGGACCTTACATTCCGCAGAACGATACGCCGTTCGCCGGGCAGCCCGCCGGCAGCATCCGCACGACGCTCATGCTGCTGGCCATCTTCCGGCTGATGTTCCCCGACGCACTCATCCCTTCCACGACGGCGCTGGCCACGCTCGCTCCCGACGGACGCGAGCAGGGGATTCTCGCCGGTGCCAACGTGGTCATGCCCAACCTTTCGCCCCCGGCCAACCGTGCCAAATACGCGCTCTACAACGACAAGAAGGCGACGGGACTGGAGTCGGCCGAGGGACTGCGCGGACTGGAGGCACAGCTGAACGCCATCGGATACCGCATCTCCTACGAGCGGGGCGACTACAAACCTTCTGACACGCAGTAACTACCATACAGCGCACGCGGGCATTTGCGACAAAAACCAACCACCAAAAAACAAACGACAGTTCCACAACCAAATCAATAAAATGAAAAAGCTCAGCATTTTATTATTGACAGGTACTCTGCTTTGTCTGTCCGGAGGCTGTGACTCCTATCGCAACAGGAATACCCGGATTGCCATATCTTATCTCTGTGTGGGACAAGACGACATGTTCGAACTCTACGACATAACGGCGACTTATTCGGACGGAAAAGGGAGAGTCCATACGTCGCCCGTCACATCCTTTCCCTGGAAGGTCGAATACTCCTATATGCCGCTGGGAGTCCATGCGCAACTCGAAATCAATTTTCAACCGAAACCTCATATCGTCCGAAAAGAGAGTTATACCGTAGGGTGCAACGCCTACATCAACTGGGACTGCCTGCAAGGCGGAGGCGAAAACTACTCAGAAACGGATTGTTATAAAATATCAGGCGAAGAGGTAGATGCTTTTCTAAATAATATGGATAGAAAAATAGCGGAAGGAAAGTATAAACTGAAAAAATCCTTCAATTACGAATAAGTCCGGATTCGTACAGGATTAATTTTACCGACGAAGGGGTTTACCGGAAGCAATGGCAGAGACCGCCCTTTCAACTTTTAAGAAATGCTAAAAACAAAATGTACGACGTAAAATCCAAAGTAGCCGAAGAGTTCATCGACGACGGCGAAATAGTAGAAACGATGGAATACGCGCGGGCCAACAGGCACAACCGCGCCCTGATAGAGCATATACTGGACAAGGCCGAAGCGGCGAAGGGCATCACCCACCGCGAAGCCGCCGTCCTGCTGGAATGCGACCTTCCCGACCTCAACGAACGGATGTTCGCACTGGCCCGCAGGCTCAAGGAGAGGATATACGGCAACCGAATCGTCATGTTCGCGCCGCTCTACCTCTCCAACTACTGCATCAACGGGTGCACCTACTGCCCCTACCATGCGAAGAACAAGACCATGCTCCGCAAGCAACTCTCCCAAAAGGAGATAGAAACGGAAGTCATCGCCTTGCAAGACATGGGGCACAAACGGCTGGCGCTCGAAGCGGGCGAGCACCCGCTTAACTCCATCGAATACATTCTGGAGAGCATCCGCACCATCTACAACGTCAAGCACAAAAACGGAGCTATCCGCCGCGTGAACGTGAACATCGCCGCAACCACGGTGGAGAACTACCGGAAACTCGCCGAGGCGGGCATCGGCACCTACATCCTGTTTCAGGAGACCTACAACAAGGAGAACTACCAAAAGCTTCACCCCTACGGTCCGAAAAGCAACTACGCCTACCACACCGAAGCGATGGACCGGGCGATGGAGGGGGGCATCGACGACGTGGGCATCGGAGTGCTGTTCGGCCTTACGAACTATCTCTACGACTTCATCGGTCTCATCATGCATGCCGAACACCTCGAAGCGGCGCACGGCGTGGGACCGCACACCATCAGCGTACCCCGCATCTGCCCGGCCGACGACATCGACGTGGCCGACTTCGAGAATGCGCTCCCGGACGAAATCTTCCACAAGATAGTGGCCGTCATCCGCATCAGCGTACCTTATACGGGCATGATAATCTCCACGCGCGAAACGCAGTCCTCGCGTGAAAAGGTGCTCGAACTCGGCGTATCGCAGATTAGCGGCGGTTCCAACACCGCCGTGGGCGGGTACGACGAGGCCGACCGCAGCGAGGAAGATACCGCGCAGTTCGACGTGAGCGACCACCGCACGCTCGACCAGGTTATCGCATGGCTCATCGACCTGGGTTACGTGCCGAGCTTCTGCACGGCGTGCTACCGGCTGGGGCGCACGGGCGACCGTTTCATGTCGCTCGTCAAGACGGGCCAGATAGCCAACTGCTGCGCTCCCAACGCACTGATGACGCTCAAGGAGTATCTGGTGGATTACGCGTCGCCGCAGACGCGGCTCAAGGGCGAAGCGATGATAGCACGGGAGATGGCTAAGGTACCTAACGAAAAGGTGCGCACGAAGGCCACCGAGAATCTAGCAGCCATCGAACGGGGCGAACGCGATTTCCGCTTCTGACAGCTTGCCGCACAACCCTTTCCGCCAGTTGCCGGAAGGGAAAACGACGAAACGACTACGGATATGGAACAGACACCGAGAGCGAACAGAATACACATAGGCATCTACGGCCGGTGCAACAGCGGCAAATCGTCGCTCATCAACGCCATCACCGGCCAGCAGACGGCCGTGGTATCGGAGGTGGCCGGAACCACGACCGACACCGTAAACAAAAGCATGGAACTTCCCGGCGTGGGCGCCGTGACCTTCATCGACACGGCCGGATTCGACGACACCGGCGAGCTGGGAGCGAAACGGCTCGAACAGACGCGCAAGGCCGCCGACCGGACGGACGTGGCCGTCATCGTCCACGCGGGAGACGAACCCGGTGCCGAACGAGAGTGGATAGGACTCTTCGGCGAGCGGAACATTCCCGTAGTGCTCGTGCTCAACAAGGCCGACCTGCTGAACGACGAAGCCGCCGCAGTCTCGGCACTGCGTGCGGAGACCGGTATCAATCCGATAGCGGTGAGTGCCCTGACCGGCAAGGGTATCGGGAAACTCATCGCGGCGATAGCCGAAGCCGGACGGGGCGCGACGGACGAGGTCTCCATCACGGGCAATCTCGCCGGGCCTGGTGACGTGGTGATGCTCGTCATGCCGCAGGATGCCCAGGCTCCGAAGGGCAGGCTCATCCTGCCGCAGGTACAGACCATCCGGGAACTGCTCGACAAGGGATGCACGGTCATAAGCTGCGTTCCGGAAGGGATGCGCCGCAGCCTCGATGCGCTGTCCGCACCGCCGAAGCTGGTCATCACCGACTCGCAGGCCTTCGCCACGGTCAGTGCCCTGACACCGCCCGAAAGCCTGCTCACCTCCTTCTCCGTCCTTTTCGCCAATTACAAGGGCGACATCCGCGCCTTTATGGAAGGGGCGGCGGCGATAGACCGCCTGACGGAACAGTCGCGGGTACTGATAGCCGAAGCGTGCACCCACGCCCCGGCAACGGAGGACATCGGACGCGTCAAGATTCCGCGCCTGCTGCGCAAACGGATAGGCGAAGGGCTCGCGGTGGATATCGTCGCGGGAGCCGATTTTCCGAAAGACCTCTCCCGCTACGACCTGGTCATCCACTGCGGAGCCTGCATGTTCAACCGCCGCCACGTCCTCTCGCGCCTCGCCCTGGCTTCGGCGCAGCACATACCCATGACCAATTACGGCATCACGATAGCTCACCTGACGGGCATTCTCGACCGGGTGGTCTATCCGGGAATGGAAGGCCGGCCGCAGGGAACGGACACGGCCGCGACCGCATGACGATGCATGTTTTAAAGTTCTGATACGATGAAGAGACTCCTTTTACTCTTTGCAATGGCCGCCTTGACGCTGCCCCGGGCCGCAGCGCAGGATTCGCTGAATGCAGAACAGCAGGCCCTGCGTTCCGAGCTGTACGACTTTCTGAAAGGCGAAGGCTATCTCCCCGAAATAGACGGGGACGGCGACATCGCCTTCAAGGCGGAGGGAGAAATGCACTGGATAACGGTCAGCAGTGCAGACTCCTCTCCCTTCTTCGTCACCGTCATACGGAGCGCCCCCTATGTGGAGAACTACGATTACGACCGGGTGCTGCATGCGGCCGACGAACTCAACCTCTACAAAACGGTCAAGGTGGAGGCCAACGATGGTTTCGCCGTCATCAAAAGCTCTATGTATCTCCGCCGTACCGCCGCCTTTGAAAATGTGTTCCCCAAACTGCTCGAAGTCATGGACGACGCATATGAAGACTTCATCCGGGAATATGAAAATGCCCGGATGTGCGGAGAAGAGAGGGCGGACGCAGCGGATGAAGAGGCCGATTCGGAGGAGTTCGACGACTGGTTGTGGTGGCTGCTATAACAGCGACTCATCCGCCTGTACATGCCGCACAAGCAGTTCGTCAGACATCCAATTGATTGTACGTTAAAAGTTCCGATACGATGAAGAGACTCCTTTTACTCTTTGCAATGGCGGCCCTGACGCTGCCCCGGGCCGCAGCGCAGGATTCGCTGAATGCAGAACAGCAGGCCCTGCGTTCCGAGCTGTACGACTTTCTGAAAGGCGAAGGCTATCTCCCCGAAATAGACGGGGACGGCGACATCGCCTTCAAGGCAGAAGGGGCCAAACACTGGATAACGGTCAACGACGTGGACTCCTCGCCCTTCTTCGTCACCGTCATGCGAGGCGCTCCCTATGTGGAGGATTACGACTACGACCGGGTATTGCATGCAGCCGACGAACTCAATCTTTACAAAACGGCCAAGGTGGAGGCTTATGACGGTTTCGCCGTCATCAAGAGCTCCATGTACCTCCGTGATGCCGAAGATTTCACGGATGTGTTTCCGAAGCTGCTGGAGGTGATGGACGACCTTTACGACGACTTCCTTTACGAGTACGAAAACGCCACGCTCTGCGGCGAATAGTCCCGACCCGTTAATGCGGACCTTCATCGGCCCGGAACGACGACCTGCGGGGAGTGGACAGGACAAAAACGGCTCGGCAAAGGTACGGCAATGCCGGCCGGACACACGCCCGGCAACACCACCCGACGGACGGCATATCCGGAGAAGTGCTGCCCCGGACACAAGCGAACAGGAACGAAATGAAACTTCACGAAGTGGCCGAACGGCTCGGCATGGAAATACTCGTACCCGGCAATGGACTGCAGCAACAGGTGACGGGAGGCTGTACAGCCGACCTGCCGAGCGAAGCACTGGGGCGCCTCGCCGCCGGAACGGTATGGATAACCTCCCGGGTACACCGCAACGCCATCGCGGTGGCCGCGCTCAGGAGGGCTGCCGGCATCGTCCTGACGAACGGCGTACGCCCCGACAACGAATGCCTCCGATTGGCCGAAACGGAAGGAGTCGCTCTCCTCGCAACCCTCCTCTCCCCTTTCGAAGCTTCGGGCAGAATATACGAACTGCTCCGATGACGGACATCGCCTTCCATATCACCGACTTGGCAGCGAACAGCCTCCGTGCCGGCGCCGATGCAATCGACATCGCCCTGTCGCTCGACGGAACACAACTGGAACTCGCCGTCACCGACAACGGCTGCGGCATGGCTCCGGAAGCGGTCAGACGGGCATTCGACCCCTTCTATACGACACGCACCACACGCCGGACAGGTCTGGGGCTGCCGTTTCTGCTCCAAAGCGCCGAAGGCTGCGGCGGCAGTGCGGCGATACGCTCCGTACTGGGCAAAGGTACCTGTGTCCGGGCACTCTTCATGACCGACCACCCCGACTCTCCTCCGGCGGGCGACCTCGCCGAGACATTGATGCAAATCATGGCAGGCAATCCGGGAACCGCCTTCACCCTCACCCTGCGGTGCGGAACGAAAGCGGCCGGCCTCTCGACAACGGAACTCTCCGACGCACTCGGAAGCGTACCCCTGCGGCTGCCGGATGCGGCCGTCCCGGTACGCAACGCCGTCGCCGCACTCCTCGTCCGGATTTTCGGGAACGGCCGATACCGCTTATAATATCGGCCGTTTTTCGGCCGAACGGTTACGCATCGTCCGTTTTCCGCCGATTTTCATAACAACTTTTTGCTATTTTCGAGGGAAAATCCTTTGTTATTCCCATAACAAATGATTAGTTTTGTCTGTAAGGAAAAGGCAGGCCGCGGCGGCCGCCATTCTGAATGCTACCTATAACTTTTTAAATTGTAATGACTAAAGTAGAATCCCTCGACGCACTTAAACAGATGCGCGAAAGGTTGCGCTCGGATATGAACATCCGGGAGAACAGCAACCATCCCGAAGACCTCCCGCAAATCAGAATCTCAATGGGAACCTGCGGCATCGCCGCCGGAGCCAAAGAGGTGATGTCCCGGTTCATCTCCGAACTCCGGGCACGGAACGTGGATGCAGTGGTGACACAGACCGACTGCATGGGCCACTGCGAAGCGGAACCGACCGTGGAAATCACCCTGCCGGGCAGGGAACCTGTCCTGTACGGAGACGTCACTCCCGACCGCGTGGCGGCAATCATCGACAAGTACATCCGCAACGGGCAGCCCGCCGAAGGCATCATCGCGGCCGGCCCCGCCACAGCGGTGTAAGTTTCCAATCCGACAAACTTCCAAGAACAGCGCAATGGCACAATTCAGCAACTACATACTGGTGTGCGGCGGCACAGGCTGCCGTGCATCGCACAGCGAACACATCATAACCGCCCTCCGGAAAGAGCTCGACGAGGCGGGACTGTCAGACCAGGTGCAGGTGATACGCACCGGCTGCTTCGGCTTCTGCGAACAGGGGCCCATCGTCAAGACGGTGCCCGACAATACCTTCTACGTATCGGTCAAACCGGAAGACGCCGAGGCCATCGTCCGCGAACACATCATTAAGGGACGCAAGGTGGAGCGCCTGCTCTATGTCGCCCCCGACACGGGCCGACACGTCTCCGACTCCAAGCACATGGAGTTCTATAAACCCCAGGTCCGCATCGCCCTGCGCAACTGCGGCTTCATCGACCCGGAGAACATCAACGAATACATCGCCCGCGACGGTTACGCCGCCCTGGGCAAGGTACTTGAGATGCGACCGGAGGAGGTCATCCGCGAGATTATGGACTCCGGACTGCGCGGCCGCGGCGGCGGCGGTTTCCCTACGGGACTCAAATGGAAAATCACCCGCGAGGTGCAGGCCGACCAGAAATACGTCGTCTGCAATGCCGACGAAGGCGACCCGGGGGCTTTCATGGACCGCTCGATACTCGAAGGCGACCCCCACTCCATCATCGAAGCCATGGCCATCAACGGCTACTGCACGGGAGCCTCGAAAGGCATGATATACATCCGCGCGGAGTATCCGCTGGCTATCCACCGGCTCGAAGTGGCCATCGCACAGGCGCGGGAGTACGGCCTGCTGGGCGACGACATCATGGGTACGGGTTTCTCTTTCGACATCGAGATACGCTACGGTGCAGGGGCGTTCGTCTGCGGCGAGGAGACGGCGCTCATCCACTCCATGGAAGGCAAGCGCGGCGAACCGACCGTCAAGCCCCCCTTCCCCAGCGAGTCGGGTTACAAGGGGCAGCCTACCAACGTGAACAACGTGGAGACCTACGCCAACATCCCGCCCATCATCCTGCGGGGAGCGAAATGGTTCTCCTCCATCGGTACGGAGAAGAGCAAGGGGACGAAGGTGTTCGCCCTCGCGGGCAAGGTCAACAACGTCGGTCTCATCGAAGTCCCCATGGGCACCACCCTGCGGGAAGTGATATTCGACATCGGCGGCGGCATCAAGAACGGCAAGAAGTTCAAGGCCGTCCAGACCGGCGGCCCGTCAGGCGGCTGCCTCACCGAGAAGCACCTCGACACCCCCATCGATTACGACAACCTGCTCGCCAGCGGTTCCATGATGGGTTCGGGCGGCATGATAGTGATGGACGAGGACGACTGCATGGTCTCCGTGGCCAAATTCTATCTCGAATTCACCGTCGAGGAGTCCTGCGGCAAGTGCACGCCCTGTCGCATCGGAAACAAACGCCTGCTGGAGATACTCGACCGGATAACCAAAGGCAAAGGCACCGAGGAGGACCTCACGGAACTCAAGAACCTCGCGGGCGTCATCCGGGACTCCTCCCTGTGCGCACTGGGGCAGACTGCCCCGAACCCCGTTCTCTCCACGATGGACAACTTCTGGGACGAATACGTGGCGCACGTACGCGACAAATCGTGTCCCGCACACCAGTGCCGCGACCTGATGAGCTACGTCATCGACCCGAAGGTCTGCAAAGGGTGTTCGCTCTGTTCACGGGTATGTCCCACGAACGCCATCAGCGGGGTACTCAAACAGCCCTATTCGATAGACCAGACGGTCTGCATCAAGTGCGGCACCTGTATGGACAAATGTAAATTCGGCGCTATCAGCGTAAGGTAAATCTTGAGAGACAATTCAGCATGGAAACGATAAAACTGACCATAGACAACAAACAGGTAGAGGTCGCAAAGGGCACCAACCTCGTGGAAGCCGCCGCATCGGCCGGCATCCGGATACCCACGCTGTGCTACATGAACCTCCACGACCTGGGTTACGAAAACAAGCCGGGCGCCTGCCGCATCTGCGTGGTCGAGGTAGAGGGACGCAAGAACCTCGCCCCCGCCTGCAAGACGGTGTGCACGGAAGGCATGGTGGTCCGCACGCATACCCCGCGCGTGGTGAATGCGCGCCGGACGGTCATGGAGCTCATCCTCTCCAACCACCCCAACGACTGCCTCACCTGCACCAAGAACGGCCACTGCGAACTGCAGCGCACGGCGCAGGACCTGGGCATACGGGAGATAAAATACCGGGGCGAAACCACCAAATACCAGAAGGACATGTCCGTATCCATCGTGCGCGACATGGACAAGTGCATCATGTGCCGCCGCTGCGAGACCGCCTGCAACGAAATCCAGTCGGTAGGCGTCCTCTCGGCCGTCAACCGCGGTTTCCCGGCAGTGGTGAGCACCGCCTTCAACGACCCCATACAGACGACCAACTGCATCAACTGCGGACAGTGCGTGGCGGTATGCCCCACGGGCGCACTCTCGGAGAACTCCAACATCGCCGACGTGCTCCGTGCCATCGCCGACCCCTCCAAGACGGTGGTGGTACAGACCGCTCCCGCCGTGCGCGTCGGGCTCGGACAGGATTTCGGCTTCTCCGGCCGGAGCGTGACGGGCAAGATGGTTACCGCGCTGCGCCGGCTCGGTTTCGATTACGTGTTCGACACCGACTTCGCCGCCGACCTCACCATCATGGAGGAGGGTACCGAGCTGCTCGGACGCCTGAACGCTGCCATCGGGGGCGACAAGGGCGTAAAGCTGCCGCTCATGACCTCCTGCTGTCCCGGCTGGGTGAGCTTCATGGAGAAGCACTTCCCGGAGCTGGCCGACAACCTCTCGACGGCCAAATCGCCGCAGCAGATGTTCGGCGCCATCGCCAAGAACTACTTCGCGCAGAAGCTGGGCATCGACCGCAAAGACCTCGTCGTGGTCTCCGTCATGCCCTGCGTGGCCAAGAAGGCCGAAGCGGCGCGGCCGGAGTTCAGCCGTGACGGCGACCCGGACGTGAACATCTCGATAACGACGCGCGAACTTGCCCACATGATACGCTTCGCCAACATGGATTTCGCCCTGCTCGAAGAGGACGATTTCGACCGGCCGCTGGGCGAATCGACCGGTGCCGGCGTCATCTTCGGCGCCACGGGCGGCGTAATAGAGGCTGCCGTGCGCACGGCGTACGAGGTGCAGACGAAAAAGCCGCTCGACCGGATAGACTTCACCGAACTCCGCGGCATGGAGGGCGTCCGTTCGGCGACGGTGGACTTCGACGGAACGCCGGTAAGAATCGGCATCGCCCACGGGCTCGCCAATGCCCGGCAGCTCATCCGAGAGGTCGTGAACGGCACGTCGCCTTACCATGCCATCGAAATCATGGCATGTCCGGGCGGCTGCATCGGCGGCGGGGGACAGCCCTACCACCGGGGCGACATCCGGCTACTGCAGGAGCGTACCGAATCGCTCTACGCCGAAGACGCACACAAGCCCCTGCGCAAGTCGCACGAGAATCCCTACATCCAGTCCCTCTACCGGGACTTCCTGGGAGAACCCTGCGGGCACCTCTCGCACGAACTTCTCCACACCCGTTACTATAACCGCAAGCCGGTCGTAGAACCATGTTCCACCAATACCAAGAAATAGCAGCCACAGCGTATGGAAAAGATATGTATGTCCCAAAAGAGGATAGATGAGATTAGGGCCATCTGCAAGGAGCACGGGAACGACCCCGGCGAGCTCATCAACATCCTGCACACCGTGCAGGGGAAACTCGGCTACCTGCCCAAGGAGGTGCAGGAACTGATAGCCATGGAGCTGGGTATCCCGGCGGCGAAAGTCTACGGCGTGGTGACCTTCTATTCGTTCTTCACGATGAAACCCAAGGGCAAATACCCGATTTCGGTCTGCATGGGCACGGCGTGCTATGTCCGCGGTGCGGAGAAGGTGCTCGACGAATTCAAGCGCCAACTGGGCATCGAGGTGGGCGAAACGACCGCCGACGGCCTCTTCTCGCTCGATTCGCTGCGCTGCGTGGGTGCCTGCGGTCTCGCTCCGGTCGTGATGGTGGGCCAGAAGGTATTCGGCCGCCTCACGCAGTCGAGCGTCAAGGGCATCATCGACGAATTCGTAAACCTGGAACGGGAGGCCTGACCGCTTTTCTCCCAACCTGTCCGAAAGGGCGGTGCGCATGTCGCACCGCCCTTTTCACATACACCCTTTCCGGTTCCGGCGACCGCAGCAACCGGGACACGCCGACGGCCACCCGCTCTCCTCCCTACGACAGAGACCGCAACCGGTCCGGACTTCGTTTTCTTCGTTCATTTCCACAGGAAAACAACCCTAATATATTAATATTCTGTCTTTTGACATATAGGTTTGTTACAATTGTATAGAACAGGACTCCGAGAACGGGGATATCCGGAATCCCCCGCTCGGTTCCGTCATGAACCCGATTAATTACTTAACCGAACAACCTTATGAAAAAAGGCATGTACTGCAAAAGCGTTCTGCCGCTTTTGCTCCTCGTAGCCGCAACCGGCTGCACGCAACCCACCGAAGAGGTCCATTACATCAAGGTAGACATGATTGCCTGCTCGTTCCAGGGCACCGATGCCGTTCCGGTACGGATAACCATCTCCTCCAATCCGGGCCCGTGGAGTGCGGAACCTTCGGCAAGCTGGATACGGATAACGGAACAGACGGAGGAGGGTATCGTACTGACGGCGGATGACAACCCGGCGAGCACCGAACGGGAGGGCGAAATCACCGTGACGGCGGGAGAGATGACGAAGACCATCCGCGTCACGCAGACGGGCGACACGTTCGTACCGGCACGATACGACGTTTTCCGGGATTACACCATGGGAGCCGTCATCTCCCCCAACGGGCGTTATACGGCGGGCTTTATCGGCGTTCCGGATGAAAACGCCACGGACCACTGGTTGCTCCAGGTAGTCATCACCGACCTGGAGAGCGGCGAGCAGTATCTGCCGGCCCCCTTCCTCGACTCCCTCTATCCCCTATACGACCCGTGTGCGATAACCGACAGCGGCACCGCCTTCTTCCACTGCGAGGACGGCCGGATAATAGGCTTCAGCATCAGCGGCGACATTACCGTGCTCGACAACGTTCCGGGAGCCGGCAAACCGTGGTTGTCACAGGTCGCTTCGGACGAGAGCGGCGTATGGGTAGGCTGGTGTTCCGGCGGCAGTACGGTCTATTCGCCGGTCAAGTGGACAGATGGCCACCCCGAAATACTTCCCCTGCCCGAAACGACCTTCCGGGGAGCAGCATGGAATGCGGGGGCCATGGCCCGCGGATGCAGCCTCGACGGCAATATCGTTTACGGCACCGCCTGGGAAGGATTGGACTCCGGCCTCATCTGGTGGGACAGGGAGGGCACTCCCCGCTGGGTGGGCGACAAGGTACGCAAACTCAAGTCCGTGAAAATATACGACACCGCTACCGGCACCTATACGGACTATACCCTCGTGGACGGCATCGTAGGTTCCAGCGACCCCTACTATATGAGTCCTTCCGGCAAATGGATTGCCGGAACATATCGGACCGAGGAGCTCGCCGAAAACGAAACCGACGTCATCTATACGTCGTGCCCCGCATTCTACGATACGGAGACCGACGAAGTGCACATCTTTTCGGAGTATGAAGGGGCGGTTGGCATGACCGTCACCGATGAAGGGCTGGGCGTCATCGGCATGAACGGTGCGAGCGGCATCATCTCCCACACGGTCATGGTGAACATCCCCACCGCTACGGAAGCCGGCACGAGTACCGAATGGATATACGACACCTACGGCATCATCATTCCGGACAACTCCCTGCTCGAATACATCTCGCCCGACGGCAGAACGGCATTCGGTTACGACCTGAGCGGTGAGATGGAACCGATGAGGAAATGGTACGTCACACGGAAAACAGCGGAGTAACGGCAGGAGCCGGCACTCCGCCCGACCGGGAAGGCCGTTCCTCCCCCCGATAGACAACGACAAATCCGACCGATTAAAACAGAGAAAACATGAAACGATACGCATACTTATTGGCCGCAGCGGCACTGGCCCTGAACA
>OLPW01001996.1_pt1 | contig 19263 bp, 20 predicted proteins | sample 1672161 | NCBI WGS metagenome assembly OLPW01 (sample SAMEA3136654, study PRJEB25190) | human gut metagenome
TCTATGAGGACAACGTGCTGGGGCGGGTGACCGATGAGCAGTACCGGATGCTGGCGGGCGATTACACCGTCGAACAGAAAACGTTGGAGGAACAGATCCCCGAAAAGGAGGCCCGGCTGGAAAAGCTGAAAGCTGCCTCCGCCAACGTGAACACATTCGTTGAGAAGGCGAAGCAGTACACCGCCATCGACGAGCTGACGCCGGAGCTGCTGCGGCTGTTCATCCAGAGGATCGAGGTGGGAGAACGGACGGAGAAATACTCCCGCAGCTCCCACCAGAGCATCCGCATCGTCTACCGCGACATCGGCACGGTGGACAGCGCGATGGAGCAGGGCGAGGAGCAGCCGCGCATTGCGCCGCCCTTGAGTGAGGTATTCCAGCTTCCCGCATAATAAAAAAGCAGAGAAAAAACGCAAGAAAGCGGACAGCAAACGCTGTCCGCCCCCTTGCAAGATATGGTGTCAACTTGTGTCCCTATGAACATTACCCGAAAGGATACGGCTCTTTTTTTGCTGTCGCGCTCAGTCCAGCGGCGCCGGTACGGCGTCGGCAGGGATGGGGCAGGTGTAGCCTCCGGCAGTGCGCTTCCGGAACTCCGCCTTGGCCTGCTCCAGCAGCTCCGGCTGCTGGATGAGGTCAATGGCCGCGGCGCACAGCACCTTGCCTGCATGGACGGTGGCCCGATGGGCCAGCGGCGTCTTGTTGCAGGACACCACCTGCCAGCTGTGGCAGGGCACGTGGTTGGGCCACACCGCCATATGGATCTGGGCCGTGGGGCACTGGTAGCTGACGTCGCCCACGTCGGTGGAGCCGGCGTTGAAGGCGGGACCCTGGTACAGCGGCACCAGAAAGTCGTTGAAGTGGCCGGTCCGCAGAGCCTGCACCTTCTCGGCGAAGGCGGGATCGTTCTCCGCGCCTACGCCGCTGGGGATGTCGCTGCCGGCGTAGGTGGCGGACAGCTTCTCCATGAAGGCGTGCTCCTCCGGCGTACACGCCGGTACGCCCAGCTCCGCGAAGTTGTCGTACAGCACCTTTTCCAGCGCGTGGTTGCACACGGTGTCGGACAGGCCGTCCACGAACCGCCGCTCGATGGTGGTGTCCGTCATCAGCGCCGCACCCTGGGCGATCTTGTCCACCCGTTGGTGCAGGGTGATGCAGTCCTTCACGAAGTTGGACCGGATCATATACAGGACACTGGCCTGATGCTGCACCACATTGGGGCTGGCGCCGCCGGCGTCCAGAATGGAGTAGTGTATCCGGGCGTCCCGGGGCATGTGCTCCCGCAGGAACTGCACGCCTACGTTCATCAGCTCCACGGCGTCCAGAGCGCTGCGCCCCCGCTCCGGGGCAGTAGACGCCTGAGAGGCCAGACCGTGGAAGGTATACAGCATCTGAATGCAGGAGTTGGTGGAGCCGGTGGCCACCTCGTTGCAGTCGCCGGCGTGCCAGGTCAGGGCCGCATCCAGATTGTACCACAAGCCATCGCGGGCCATGTAGGCCTTGGAGGCCACGCCCTCCTCGCCGGGGCAGCCGTATAGAATGACGGTGCCGCTTTTGCCGGTCTCTGTGAGGTAGTGCTTCAGACCGATGGCGGCGGCCATGGCGCCGGCGCCCAGCAGATTGTGGCCGCAGCCGTGACCGCTTCCGCCCTTCACCAGCTCGTGGTACTCGGTGCTGCCCGCTTCCTGGGACAGGCCTGACAGGGCGTCATACTCCGCCAGAAAGCCGATGACCGGCTTGCCGCTGCCGTAGGACGCGGAGAAGGCGGTGGGGATGCCGCAGATGCCCTCCTCCACCTGAAAGCCCTCCTCCTTCAGGACCTTGACGAACAGGGCGGCGGACTTTACCTCCTGCATGGACAGCTCCGCGTAGTCCCAGATGGAATCTGCCACCTCCGCGATCAGCTCGTTCTTTTCATCAATGGCAGCCAGTGCCGCCTTTTTTGCGTTATCCATAGCCAGCTCCTTTTTTTATAGCACTTTTTTCAGGAAATCCTGCAATCTGACGCTCTGGGGGTGATCGAATATCTCCTCCGGCGTGCCCTGCTCGCCGATCTTACCGGCGTCCATGAACAGTACGCGGCTGCCCACCTCGCGGGCAAAGGCCATCTCATGGGTCACCACCACCATGGTCATACCATGGGAGAGAAGTCGGGGCTCAGGGCCACGGTCAGCATGCCGTCGGCCTTGATCTTTTCCAGTGCGTTGGCCGGTTCGGCGGCGCTGTCGCCGCCGGAGGCGGTATCGTCGTTATCGTTCGTCGTGGGCTGCGCACCGCAGGCCACCAGGCTCAGCGCCATGACCAGCGCCAGCAGCATCGAGATCATTTTTTTTCATGGGTCTGTCCATCCTTCCTGTATTGCCGTCCCCGCAGGAGTTTTCGGGATGCGGGAGCGTGTCTCTTTCATTGATGCCGCATACTCTACCACTGATTATTCACAAAGTCAAGGGATAATATGAATAAATATTCATAAAATAGCGTTTTTGTCGGATATACTTACACCCTCCCCTGCGCGGAGCCGACCTGTCGTGCAATTTCACAACAGAGCAGGCGGAGGCGGTGCGCCTGGCTGCCGCCATGACCGCCGGACAGTCGGGTTTCCACCCGGCACGGCGGAGAAAAGGGGGGGGGCAGACCGCCCCTTTTTATGCATCCATACTGCATAACCGCCCCTGCCGCCGCATAGACATAGACCAGCAGCAAACGTGTATAGGAGTGGTGCTCTATTCGCAACAATCTGGAGCAGCGGGCCGTGGAGCTGGCCCATTACCTCATAGAAAACCGGACCACGGTCCGCGCCGCCGCCAAAAAGTTCGGCGTCAGTAAGTCCACTGTCCACAAGGACCTGTCGGAGCGGCTGCCGCTGTATGACCGCCCGCTGTATCTGCAGGTCAAGGCGGTGATGGAGGAGAACAAGGCTCAGCGCCACATCCGCGGCGGTCTGGCTACGCGGAAGAAATACAAGGGCGCGTAAAAAGAGGCTCCCCGTCCGGCGTACCGGATGGGGAGTCCCTCTATCTTTATGCGTCCTTGGGCACCTGCTTCATGGACAGGCTGATGCGTTTTTTCTTCTCGTCCACGTCCAGTACCACCACCTTCACCACGTCACCCACGGCCACGATCTCGGAGGGGTGCTTGATGAACCTGCTGCACACCTGAGAGATGTGGACCAGACCGTCCTGATGGACGCCGATGTCCACGAACACGCCGAAGTCGATGACATTGCGGACGGTGCCGGTGAGCACCATACCTGCCTTCAGATCCTTCAGCTCCAGCACGTCAGTGCGCAGGATAGGGGCCGGCAGGTCGTCGCGCACGTCCCGCCCGGGCTTCATCAGCTCCTTCACCGTGTCACGCAGGGTGGGCAGGCCCACGCCCAGCTGCTGCGCCGCCTTCTCCTCACCCAGCAGCTTTACTTTCTGGGCCAGCAGGGGGATGTCACCGTTCTTCACGTCCTCCAGCGTGTAGCCGCACAGGGCCAGCAGCTGCTGCGCCGCACCGTAGCTCTCGGGATGGACGCCGGTGTTGTCCAGTATGGATCTGCTCTCCGGCACCCGCAGGAAGCCGGCGCACTGCTCAAAGGCCTTGGGCCCCAGCTTCGGCACCTTCAAAAGCCGCTTCCGGTCGGGGAATGCGCCGTTCTCCTCGCGGTACTTCACAATATTCTTCGCCGTGGCGGCGGTAAGACCGGACACACGGCTCAAAAGACTGGCGGACGCGGTGTTCACGTCCACACCCACGGCGTTGACGCAGTCCTCCACCACGCCGGACAGCGCCTCGTCCAGCCGCTTCTGGGGCATATCGTGCTGGTACTGGCCCACGCCGATGGCCTTGGGATCGATCTTCACCAGCTCCGCCAGCGGGTCCTGCATCCGCCGCGCGATAGATACGGCGCTGCGCAGGTTCACATCGTAGTCGGGGAACTCCTCCGCTGCCAGTTTGCTGGCGGAGTACACGGAGGCGCCCGCCTCGTTGACGATCATATAGCTGACCCCGGGCAGGCCGCGGAGCATCTCCACCGTCATCTGCTCCGTCTCGCGGCTGGCGGTGCCGTTGCCGATGGCGATGTGGGTGACGCCGTGCTTTTTGCACAGGGCCGTCAGCTTGGCGATGGCGTCCTTTTTCTGGCGCTCACCGTAGGTGGGATACACCACGGTGGTGTCCAGCACCTTGCCGGTGCCGTCGATGACCGCCACCTTGCAGCCGTGGGCATAGCCCGGGTCCAGGCCCATGGTGACGTGGCCCTTCACCGGCGGCTGCATCAGAAGGGGCTTCAGGTTCAGGGCGAACTGGCCGATGGCCCCTTCGTTGGCGCGGTCGGTGAGGTCGGCACGGGCCTCCCGCTCCAGCGATGGGTAGATGAGCCGGTCGTAGGCGTCCTCGCAGGCGGCGCTGACGAACGCCGCCGCTGGTGTGCGGGGCTTGACCACTGCCGTGCGCAGCGCGTACAGCGCCGCCTCCCGATCCAGCAGCACCGTCACGGAGAGGAAGCCCTCCTTTTCGCCCCGGTTGACGGCCAGGATCTGGTGACCCGCCAGCCTGGGCAGCGGCTGGTCGAAATCATAGTACAGCCGGTACACGCTATCCTCCTCCTTGACAGCCACGCTGCGCAGGTGTCCCTGCCGCGACAGGAGGCCGCGCAGCGCCTTGCGCAGGTCGGCGTCGTCGCTGAGCAGCTCGGCGATGATGTCGTTGGCGCCCTGCAGGGCATCGGCCACGGTCTCCACGCCCTTTTCCGGGTCGAGATAGGCTTGGGCAGCGTCCTCCGGCGCGGGGCCGTTCTTCGCCTGGGCCAACAGCAGCAGCGCCAGGGGCTCCAGCCCCTTCTCACGGGCAATGGTGGCGCGGGTGCGGCGCTTCTGCTTATAGGGGCGGTACAGATCCTCTACCTCCGCCAGCGTGGCGGCGTTGTCGATGGAGGCGGACAGCTCCTCCGTCAGCTTGCCCTGCCCGTCGATGGCGGACTTCACCTCCTGCCGCCGCGTCTCCAGATTTCGCAGATAGCGCAGCCGGTCCTCCAGCTTCCGCAGGGCGGTGTCGTCCATGGAGCCGTGCTGCTCCTTGCGGTAGCGGGCGATGAAGGGGATGGTGTTGCCCTGATCCAGCAGGGCGATAACGTTTTCCACGGCCTGCTGGGGCTTGCCCAGCTCCTTGGCCAGTATCTGGGGAATGGTCTGCATGAAGGCTCCTTTCAGAATACGCAGATGTCGGTACGGGAATGACTTTGCCCGCGCACAGCGCGGGCAAAGGGAGGGTCACTTTTTGTGGTACAGGGACTTGACCTCATACTTGGGCTGGCAGCTGACGTTGATGCCCAGCCGCTTATAGAGCTTGGCGTCCTCCTCCGAGATAATGACGGAGAAGTGGGCATCGCAGCCCCGCAGGGTCCTGAGCTGCTCCTGCACCATGGCGGCCAGCGGGTTGGTCAGGCCCGAGATGGCCAGCGCGATCAGCACCTCGTCGGAGTGCAGGCGAGGGTTGTGATGGCCCAGATAGCCGGTCTTCATGGCGCTGATGGGCTCGATGACGGAGGAGGGGATCAGGTCCAGCTTGTGGTCGATGCCCGCCATGTGCTTCAGAGCGTTGAGCAGCAGCGCCGCCGACGCGCCCAGCAGGGGGGAGGTCTTGCCCGTGACGACGCAGCCGTCCGGCAGCACCATGGCGCCGGCGGGCTTGCCGGTCTGGGCCGCCTTCTCCAGCGCCGCGCCCACGGCGGGGCACAGCTCCGGCGTGACGCCGGCCTGCTGCATCACCAGCTCCAGCTTCCGCACCACGCACTCGTCCGCCTGGCCCTTGGCCCGATCTACGCATCCGGTATAGTACCGGCGCAGGATCTCCATCCGGCTGGCCTCCTGACACACCGCGTCGTCCACGATGGCGAAGCCCGCCATGTTCACGCCCATGTCCGTGGGGGACTTGTAGGGGCACTCGCCCTGGATCTTTTTGAACATGGCCGCCAGCACGGGGAAGATCTCCACATCGCGGTTGTAGTTGACGGTGGTGATGCCGTAGGCGTCCAGATGGAACGGATCGATCATGTTCACATCGTTGAGGTCGGCGGTGGCGGCCTCGTAGGCCAGGTTTACCGGATGCTTCAGCGGCAGGTTCCAGATGGGAAACGTCTCATACTTGGCGTAGCCCGCAGGGATGCCGCGGCGGTTGTCGTGGTACAGCTGGCTCAGACAGGTGGCCATCTTGCCGCTGCCGGGGCCCGGGGCCGTCACCACGATGAGGGGCCGCGTGGTCTCGATATAATCGTTGCGGCCCAGCCCCTCGTCGGAGACGATGTGAGCCACGTCAGAGGGGTATCCGGCGATGGGATAGTGCTTGTAGCTCTTGACCCCCAGCTGGCTCAGCCGCTTGATAAAGGCGTCGGCCGCCGGCTGGCCGGCGTACTGGGTGATGACCACGGAGCCCACATAGAACCCCAGATCGCGGAACACGTCGATGAGCCGCAGCACATCGGCGTCGTAGCTGATGCCCAGGTCGCCCCGCATCTTGTTCTTCTCAATATCGCCGGCGCAGATGGCCATCACGATCTCCACGTCGTCCTTCAGCGTCCGCAGCATCCGGATCTTGCTGTCCGGCTGAAACCCCGGCAGCACGCGGGAGGCGTGGTAGTCGTCAAACAGCTTGCCGCCGAACTCCAGATACAGCTTGCCGCCAAACTGGGCCCGCCGCGCCGTGATATGCTCCGCCTGCAGCTGCAGGTACTTGTCGTTGTCGAATCCGATCTTCATCTCCGTGACCCCCGTTACATCAAAAACTCGACTCATTATACAACATCCTGTGTCCGCAGGAAAGCGAAAATCACCAAATCCGGTAGGGAAAAATAGCCGAACTTGTCCTCGCTTTTTTGGCGAAACCCACTGTTGCGCCGGCGCAGCGAACGGGGTATACTAAAAAATACACCCCTAAAGGAGGAACACCCATGCGATTTCATGTTGTCTGGCGTAAAAGCCACGAGCCGGAGTCGGCCTACCGCGATTTTTTCGAGACCAACGATATTGACGAGGCCAAGGACTTCGCCATGCGTCTGGCCTTTGATGAGACGAATCTGGTCTACGTCCGCGACATCCAGCGGGACGAGATCGTGCGGGACTTCGACGCCGAGGTCTACCGCTGAATACGAAAGAAACCCCGCACCTCCGGCCATACTAAGGCTGGAGGTGATTTTTCATGCCCAAAAAGAGCGGCGGCTTTCCCTACGATGCCACGCCGGATGTCCACCAGTTCCGCGGCGTGCCGGAGAGCTGCTTCGACCTGGTGAATATGTACGGCACCTACAACATCCAGCCTACCGGCGACACGGAGCACCTGTTTCCGCTGATCGCCCCGGGCCTGCCCCGCCGCTGGCGGGAGATGCGCCTTGGTAAGCCGGAGCTGGAGGACCTCCCATAAGCCCCTGCGGCGCAACAGCCCCTACGGCGAAAAAAGAGCCTGCGGCACAGCCGCAGGCTCTTTTTTACGCAATTTCACGCCTCACCGCAGAAATAGTCCCGCGTCTGCGCAATGTTGTGCTGGATCTCCTGCCGCAGGACCTCCAGCGAGTCGAATTTCCGCTCGCCCCGCAGGCGGCGGCAGAACTCCAGGCGGATGGTCTGGCCGTACAGGTCGCCGTCGAAGTCCAGCAGGAAGGTCTCCACCGATACCGCGCCGCTGTCGGACACCGTGGGACGCGTGCCCACATTGGTGACACCGGCGAAGCTCCGCCCGTCCGGCAGGTATACCCGCGTGATATACACGCCATGAGCCGGGGCCAGCACATGCTCCGGCATCGTCAGGTTCACTGTGGGGATGCCGATGGTGCGGCCGATGCGCTGACCGTGCTCCACCGTGCGGCTGAGACAGTGGCGGTGGCCCAGAAACTCTGCCGCCCGCTCCACGTCCCCCGCCGCCACCAGCTTGCGGATGTAGGTGGAGCTGACGGTGATGCCGTCATGCACCACCTCGGGGATGATGTCGCAGCCCAGTCCCAGCTGGGCGCACTTTTCCCGCAGAAGCTGGGCGTTTCCGGCGTTTTTGTGGCCGAACCGGTGGTCATGGCCCGCCACCAGATGCACCGCGCCGCAGCGCTTCACCAGCAGCTCCGTTACAAAGTCCTCCCAGGACATGGTCATCATCTCGCGGTCAAAGGGGGCCAGGATGATGCGATCGATGCCGTACAGGCGGCGGATGAGACCCTGCCGGTCCTCCGCCGAGTTGATGAGGTACACCGGCTGACCGGTGACCACCTCCTTGGGCGGCCGGTCAAAGGTAAAGACGACCGGCTCCGCGCCCAGCTCACGGGCCCGCTCTGCTGTCCTTTGCAGCAGGGCGCCGTGACCGCGGTGTACGCCGTCGAAAAAGCCAAGGGCTATCACAGTTCGTTCCAAAGTGTTCACGCTCCGAAAAAGTTTTTCAGGGAGGTCAAAACGCCGCCCTCCCCGCGGCTCAGGCACAGAAAGCTGCCGTCCCGCCCGTACACGCGGTACAGCCCGTCCGGCAGCTCCGCCGTCAGGGGATTGCCGCAGCGGCACCGCCGCTCCGCCCCCTCCGTGGGGATGACGTAGGCGGGGTATTGCCGGAACAGGGAGTCGGCAGGGGCCAGCAGCGCCTCGCCCAGCTCCTGCACCTCCTCGATGGTATGGCTGTCCGCCAGCGTAAAGCCGGCGGCCATGGTGCGCCGCAGGGAGCTCATGCACCCGCAGCAGCCCAAAGCCTGTCCCATGTCGTGGCACAGCGTCCGGACGTAGGTGCCCTTGGAGCACAGGATGCGCAGCAGCCAGTCGCCGCTCTCGTCCTGTCCCAGCACCTCCAGCTCATGGATGGTCACAGGGCGGGCGGGGCGCTCCACTTCCTTGCCCTGCCGCGCCAGCTGGTACAGCTTCTGCCCATTGACCTTGATCGCGGAGTACATGGGCGGCACCTGCATCACCTCGCCGGTGAAGCGGGGCAGCAGCGCCTCCAGCTCCTGCCGCGTCACGTGGACGGGGTGCTGCTCCAGCACATCGCCGGAGGTGTCCTGCGTATTGGTGACGCAGCCTAAGCGCAGCCCCGCCACGTACTCCTTGTCGCCGGTCTCGGCGAAGGACACTGCGCGGGTAGCCTGCCCCACGAACACCGGCAGTACGCCGGTGGCCATGGGGTCCAGCGTACCGGCGTGGCCCACCTTGCGGGTTTTCAGGACGCTCCGCAGCTTGCCGCACACGTCCATGGATGTCCAGCCTGCGGGCTTGTCGATGATCACGATACCGTTTGCCATGTCTTACCCCACGACCTCCTGATAGGCGCGGAGCACGGCGCTGCGTACCTCGTCCATGGTGCCGTCCGCCGTAGCGCCCGCCGCGGCCTTGTGACCGCCGCCGCCCAGCTTCTGGCACACGGCGCAGGCGTCCACACGGGGGCCGGTGCGCAGGGAGATCTTGATGACCCCGGGCCGCAGCTCCCGCAGCGTCACGCCGCAGTCTGTGCCCTCCACCAGCGCCGCAAGAGAACTGAGTTCTTCGATGTCTGCCTCCGTGGCGTGCATCTCCTGCCGCAGGGACAAGGGGATAGTCATCACCACCACGCGGTCCTGGTCGAACAGCGTCATGTCCGCCACCATCCGGGCCTCCATGGCAAGGCGCGTCCGGCTTTTCGTGCGGAACAGCGCCTTGTTCACCGGCCCCACGTCGATGCCGCAGCCCAACAGCTCCGATGCAATGCGGTGGGTCTGGGCGGTGGTGTTGCTGTATACAAAGCAGCCGGTGTCCGTGGCGATGGCCACGTACAGCAGCATGGCGATATCCGGCGTTACCGCCGTCAGCTCTCGGATGATGCCGTAGAGGATCTCACCGCAGGCGGCGGCGTCCGCGTCCAGACACACCTGCTCCGCAAAGAACCCGTGGGAGCCATGGTGATCGATGGCCAGCTCGATGCGGTCCGCGTAGGCGGCCGCGTTGTCCGGCAGCAGGTTCAGCGCCGCGATGTCGGTGGACACTACGTGCTCCGGTGCAAAGCCCTCCGGCGCCCAGTAGGGGGCGGCGCAGGGCGCATAGGTGGCGGTGATCTCGGGGTTATACAGCAGGTACGCCGTCTTTCCCATGTCCCGCAGGGCCTGACACAGCGCGGCGGCGGAGCCGATGGTGTCGCCGTCGGGCCGCACGTGCGTCAGGATCAGCACGTTGTCCATGCCCCGCAGGGCTGCCGCCGTCTCCCGCGCGGTCAGTCTGTTCCCGCTCATTCCCGATCCTCCGGCAGCACGATGTCCGCGTTGGCGGGGTTGGCGGGCTTCACGTGGCTCAGAAGGTCCAGAATGTGTGCGCCGTGGGCGATGGAATCGTCCATGATGAACTGCAGCTCCGGCGTGTACCGCAGGTCCACCTTCTGCCCCAGCTCATGGCGCAGATAGCCGGACGCGGACTTCAGGCCCTTCATCAGGCCCTTCTCATCCCGGCAGTTCAGGGCGCTGATATACACCCGGGCGTACCGCAGGTCGCTGGTGGTGTCCACATGGGTGATGGTCAGCATGCTCTCGGTGACGCGGGGGTCCTTCACGGTGCGCAGCAGACCGGCCAGCGCCTCGCGGATGGCCTCGTTGATGCGTCCGATACGGTTGGATGCCATAGTATCGCTCCTTTCGAAAAACAGGGGGTGGGCGTCGGCCCACCCCCTCGTCAGTTACACTTGGATCTGCTCCATGGTGAAGGCTTCCACCACGTCGCCTTCCTTGATATCGTTGAACTTCTCAATGCTCAGACCGCACTCATAACCGGCCACGACCTCCTTGACGGAGTCCTTGAACCGCTGGAGGGAGGCCAGCACGCCCTCGTGGATCACGATGCCGTCGCGGACCAGACGAACCTGGCAGTCCTTGCGCTGCAGCTTGCCGTCCAGCACGTAGCAGCCCGCCACCGTGCCCACGCCGGACACCTTGTAGGTCTGGCGCACCTCGGCATGGCCCAGCAGCACCTCGCGGAACTTGGGGGCCAGCATGCCCTTCATGGCGGCCTCGACCTCATTGATGGCATCGTAGATGACGCGGTACATCCGCATGTCCACGTTGGCGCGGGCGGCGCTGTCGCGGGCGGCGGCATCGGGACGGACGTTGAAGCCCACGATGATGGCCTGGGACGTGGAGGCCAGCATCACGTCGGACTCGTTGATGGCGCCCACGCCGCCGTGGATGACGCGGACGCGGACCTCATCGTTGCTCAGCTTCTCCAGAGAGGACTTCACGGCCTCCACGCTGCCCTGCACGTCGGCCTTGACGATGAGGTTCAGGTTCTTCATCTCACCGGCCTGGATCTGACTGAACAGATCCTCCAGAGACACCTTGGTGACAGGCGCGTTGGCCTTGGCCTTCTCCTCGGCCTTGCGCTGCTCCACCAGCTCGCGGGCCAGCTTCTCGTCGGCCACGGCGTTGAACGTAGCGCCGGCGGAGGGGGCCTCGCTGAGGCCGGTGATCTCCACGGGCACGCTGGGGCCCGCCTCGGTGATGCGCTGGCCCTTGTCGTTGACCATGGCACGGACGCGGCCCACGGAGGTGCCCGCGATGATAATGTCGCCCTGATGCAGGGTGCCGTTCTGGACCAGCAGGGTGGCCACGGGGCCGCGGCCCTTGTCCAGACGGGCCTCGATGACGGTGCCCTGTGCGGCGCGGTGGGGGTTGGCCTTCAGCTCGCCCACCTCGGCGGTAAGGGTCAGCATCTCCAGCAGGTTGTCGATGCCCATGCCGGTCTTGGCGGAGATGGGGCAGATGATGGTGTCGCCGCCCCACTCCTCGCACACCAGACCGTACTCGGTGAGCTGCTGCTTGATACGCTCGGGGTTGGCCTCGGGCTTATCCATCTTGTTGATGGCCACGATGATGGGGATACCGGCGGCCTTGGCGTGGTTGATGGACTCCACGGTCTGGGGCATGATACCGTCCTCGGCGGCCACCACCAGAATGGCGATATCCGTTACCATGGCGCCGCGGGCGCGCATGGAGGTAAAGGCCTCGTGGCCGGGGGTGTCCAGGAACGTGATGGGCTTGCCGTGGATCTCCACCTGATATGCGCCGATGTGCTGGGTGATGCCGCCGGCCTCACCGGAGGCCACATGGGCGTTGCGGATATAGTCCAGCAGACTGGTCTTGCCGTGGTCCACGTGACCCATGACCACCACCACAGGCGCCCGGGGCACCAGATCCTCGTCCTTGTCCTGGTGGTCGTCGATGAGGCGCTCCTCAATGGTGACCACCACTTCCTTCTCCACCTTGCAGCCCATCTCCTCGGCGATGATGGCGGCGGTGTCGAAGTCGATCATCTGGCTCAGAGAGGCCATAACGCCGTTCTTCATCAGGCACTTGACCACCTCTGCGCCGGTTTTCTTCATGCGGCTGGCCAGCTCGCCCACGGAGATCTCATCGGGGATCTGCACGGTGACGGGCGTCTTTTTAATGACATCCAGACGCAGCTTGCGGAGCCGGTCGGCCTCCTCCTGCTTGCGCTTGCTGCTGGCGAAGCTGTTGTCGCGGCGCTTGTTATTGCGGAATTTCTCCTTGCCCTGAGGGGCCTGCTGCTCCCGCTTGCCGCCGCGGGCGCGGGCGTCCGCCATATCCTGCAGCTTCTCATCGTACTTGTCCAGATTCACGTTGGTGGCCTTGCGGGTATCCACCACCTGCTTCTGGGGCACGCGGGACATGGGCTGCTTCACCGGCTCGGCGGCCTTCTCGGGGGCCTTACCGGCGGGAGCCGTACCCTGTGCGGGCCTGTTGCCCTGCTGCGGCGCGGCGGGCCTGGCCGCCTGCTGGCTCTGGGCAGGGGCAGAGGCCGCCTTCTTCTCCGCGGGCTTGGCGCCCTCGGCGAAGATGACCGCGATATTGGAGACAGGGTTGTGCTGGGTCAGATACTCAAAGATGAGGCTGAGCTCCCGATCCTCCAGCACCTGCATGTGATTCTTGGGCGTTTCGGCGTACTTGGCCAGGATCTCCGTGATCTCCTTGGTGGAGACCCCGAAATCCTTGGCCACCTCATGCACTCTGTATTTGTTGACGATACTACCCAAATAAAGCCACCTCCATCTTAGTGATCGGTCCGCCCCTCGGCGGGCCGCGCAAGTTCCGTTTGCTGCTGTTTATCTGCCGGACTTCTTCCGGCTTCCTTTGCCCTTCTTCACCGGCAGCGCGCCGGCGAACCGTTGGCTGGATGTCTCTGCCCGGCGCTGGGGCCGTTCCTGCCGCCTGCGGGCGCTGCCGGGCCGTGATGTCCACTTCGCCGCGGGTCTGGCAGGCGCCTGCGGTGCCGGAGGCTCCGGTGCCGCGGGCTTCTCGGCATGGACACGCTTTTTGCCCTGCCGCAGGTTTTTCTCATGCTGGAGCCGTTCCTCTTTCCGCTCCCGCGCCCGTCTGGCCTTGACGGCCAGCGTGTCGGCAGCCTCCTGGTAGGCGCCGCCGTCCAGCGCCGCCAGCTTCTTCACCAGCGACTCGGCAAAGCCGATGTCGGTGACGGCGCACATGGCCACACTGCTGCGTCCCAGACTGCGTCCCAGCGCGTCCTTATCCGCAGGCAGCGTCACGCACAGCGTGCTGCCGGTGCGGGCAAAGGACTGGGCCCGCCGCACGGATGACGGCGCGGCGTCCTGCGCCACGAAGATGACGCGGGCTTTCTTGGCGCGGGCGGCGGCGCCCACCGGCTCCTCGCCCACCTCCACGCGGCCCGCCTTCAGGGCGAGACCCAGCATGGATAGGATGTGTTCTGTCATAGGCCGCCCTCCATCTGCGCTTCCAGCGCGTCGTAGACCTCCGGCGGGATGGCGGTGTCAAAGGCCCGCTCCAGCGACCGGTTCTTCCGTGCCTTCTTCAGGCAGGCGGGGTCGGGGCACACATAGGCGCCGCGTCCGGATTTTTTGCCGGTGCCGTCCAGCAGGATCTGGCCCTCCGGCGTCCGGACGATGCGCAGCAGCGCCTTCTTCTCCTTCATCTCGCGGCAGCCGACGCACTGCCGCTGCGGTATTTTGCGGGGCTTCTGCATCTCTGCCGCTCCTTTCTGTCCGATCTTACTCGCCGGTGTAGCTGGCGGGCTTGATGTCGATCTTATAGCCGGTGAGCCGCGCGGCCAGACGGGCGTTCTGGCCCTCCTTGCCGATGGCGAGGCTCAGCTGGTCGTCGGGGACGACCACGCGGCAGCTCTTGCCCTCGTCGGCCAGCTGCACGCTGACCACGTCGGCAGGGGCCAGCGCGGCGGCGATAAACTCCGCGGGGTCCTCGGAGTACTTGATGATGTCGATCTTCTCGCCCCGCAGCTCGTCCACGATGGCGTTGACGCGCTGACCGCGGGGACCGACGCATGCGCCGATGGGGTCCACGTTCTCGTCGGCGGACCACACCGCCATCTTGGTGCGGTTGCCCGCCTCACGGGCGATGGAGCGGATCTCCACGGTGCCGTCGTAGATCTCCGGCACCTCCAGCTCGAACAGCCGCTTCACAAGGCCGGGGTGGGTGCGGGAGATCAGCACCTGCGGGCCGCGGGTGCTGCGGCGGACCTCCACCAGATACACCTTGACCATCTGGCCTTCACGCAGCTCCTCGCCGGGGACCTGCTCATTCATGGTCAGCACCGCCTCAGTGGACTCGGCGCCGGTGCCGATACGCAGGCTGACGTTGCCGGTCCGGGGATCGATGCGGCTGACGGTGCCGGTGAGGATCTCGTGCTGCTTGCTGTTGAACTCATCATAGATCATGCCGTGCTCGGCCTCCCGCAGGCCCTGGATGATGACCTGCTTGCCGTTGCCGGCGGCGATACGGCCGAACTCCACGCTCTCCACGGGGATGTTGACGATGCCGCCCAGCTCGTTCTTGGCGGACATGTGCTTGGCCTCCTCCAGCGAGATCTGGGAGCCGGGGTTCTCCACCTCCTCCACGATCTCCTTCTGGACGAACATCTTCAGATCCTTCTTCTCCTCGTTCACGTCCACGATGACGTTCTCCACGCCCTCGTGGTCCCGCTTATAGGCGGTGGTCAGCGCCTGAATGATCTTGCCCATCATAAAGCTCTGGGGGATACCGCGTTCCTTTTCCAGCATCGCCAGTGCGGCGAAGATCTCATCACATTTCATGGTTGTTTCTCCTTCTATTCATCGTCAGATAGTCGTATCAGAATTCCACGCGCAGGCGCACCAGCGCCACCTCGTTCTTTTCGAACCGCACCGGCTCCGCGCCGCCCATGTCCAGCAGCACCGCGCCGTCCTCATAGCCCGCCAGCTTACCGGCGAACTCCTTGCGCCCGTCCCTGTTCTGGTAGGTCTTGACCAGCACGGGGCTGCCCATGAAACGGGCAAAGTCCGAGGGCCGCTTCAGCTGCCGCTCCAGACCGGCGGAGCCCACCTCGAACACGTAGCTGCTCTCGATGGGGTCGGCCTCGTCCAGCAGGTCGCTGACCCTCCGGCTGATGGCCTCGCAGTCCAGAATGTCCACGCCGCCGTCCTTGTCCAGATACAGCCGCAGGTACCACTGGCCCGCCTCCCGTACATATTCCACGTCCCACAGCTGGCAGCCATGCTCCTGTACCACCGGCTCCGCCAGCTCCCAGACAACGTCTGTGATCTTTTTCACGGCGCATCCTCCTGCTTTTAACAAATCAAAAATGCCCAACAAAAAGAGCGGACAGTCAAGCCCACTCCCAGTCAATACCTTACTTACGTGTGTAGCATACCATAAAAATGGGAACAACGCAAGTATTTTTCTGCAAAAAACCCGTCGAAAAGGCGCGTTTTGCAAAAAAAGACAGGGCGGTGCGGGTGTAGACCCGCGCCGCCGCGCCGTTATGCCCGTTTTTTCAGCCCCGCCGCACCGCAGGCCAGCAGGAACGCCGCCAGATCCGCCAGCACCACCGTAGCGCCCACGGGGGTGCTCAGCAGATACGAGCCGGTGAGCCCCGCGCAGAAGCACACCACGCTGAGCACCCCCGCGCAGATGACCACGCCGCGGAAGCTGCGGAGCAGCCGCATCGCCGTCAGGGCGGGGAAGATGACCAGACTGGAGATGAGCATGGCGCCCATCAGCCGCATGCCCAGCACGATGGTCAGCGCTGTCAGTACCGACAGCACCGTGTTGTAAAGCTCCACACGCATGCCGGTGGCGCGGGAAAAGCTCTCATCAAAGGTGATGGCGAACAGCCGGTGGTAAAACAGCACGTACAGCACCAGCACCGCCGCCGACACCCCTACGGACAGCGCCACGTCGGCGCGGTCCAGCGCCAGGATGGAGCCGAACATAAAGCTGTCCACATCGGTGGTCATGCCGGTGGTGAGGCTGGTGACCACCACACCGGCGGCCAGGGAGGAGGCACTGACCACGGCGATGGCCGCATCCGCGCCCATGCGGCTCCTCTCCGTCATCCGCAGCAGGCCCAGCGCCGCCAGTACCACCACGGGGATGGACACCGGCAGCGGCGCCCAGCCGCAGGCCAGCGCAACGCTCAGTGCGCCGAAGGACACGTGGCTCAGTCCGTCGCCGATCATGGAGTAGCGCTTCAGCACCAGCGGCACGCCCAGCAGCGCCGCGCACAGGGAGATCAGGATGCCCACCACAAAGGCCCGCAGGATAAAGGGGTAGGTGAACATTTCCAGCAGCAGGCTCATATACCGTCACCTCCGAATCGCTTTCCATAGGGCGACGCCAGATACGCCGCCGTGTCGCCGTAGAACCAGCCGCCGTGTCCCGCATGGAGGATGGCGGTAGCATGGGGCAGGGCGCTGCGCAGGTCGTGGGTCACCATGACGATGGCCAGCCCTTCTTTCTTATTGAGATAGTCCAGCGTGCGGTACAGGTCCTGGGCCGCAGCGGGGTCCAGCCCTGTCACCGGCTCATCCAGCACCAGCAGCTCTCCGGCGGCGCACAGCGCTCTTGCCAGCAGCACCCGCTGCTGCTGCCCGCCGGACAGCTCACGGTAGCACCGGTCCTTCAGCTCTAAAATGCCCAGCTTGCCCATGTGCATCAGCGCCGTGGATTTCTCCTGCGCCGTGTAGAAGAAGTGAGCGCCCCACCCGTTGAGGAAGCCGCTGCGCACCACCTCCGTCACTGTGGCGGGAAAGTCCTTCTGGGCCTGTGTCTGCTGGGGCAGATAGCCGATGGCTCCCGCCCGCAGGGACCGGTCCAGCACGATCTCTCCCTTCATGGGCTTCAGAAGGCCCAGCATGCTTTTCAGCAGCGTGGACTTGCCGGAGCCGTTCTCGCCCACCACGCAGAGATAGTCGCCGCTGCGCACCTGGAACGTCAGCCCCCGCCACAGTGCCTGCCCCTCATAGCCCAGGGACACATCGCGGCAGTCCAGCAATATTTTCTTTTCCGTTGGCTTTTCCATCAGGCCAGCCCCTCCCTCAGTGCGTCCACGTTGGCCTCCATCAGCTGGAGATACGTGACGCCGTTATCAAAATCCGTGCGGCTCACCGTCTGGCAGGACTGGAACGTCCGCACCGCCGCGCCGGTGGTCTCGGCGATGGCCTCCGCCACCTTCCGGCTGCTGAGCTCGATGGTGTATACCACGGGGATGTGCTCCTCGTTTACCAGATCGATGAGATACTTCAATGTGGCCAGCGACGGCTCGGTGTCGCCGGCGCAGCCGTGAAACGCCGCGCGGTAGTCCAGCCCGTACTCGCGGCAGAAATACAAAAGCGGGAACCGGTCGCCGAACACCAGCAGCTTCCGGCTGCCGCCGGCCACCACGTCGCGGAACGACTGATCCAGCGACTCCAGCTCCGTCAGATAGTCCGCCAGCCGCTGGCGGTAGCTGTCGGCGTGGTCGGGATCGGCCTGACACAGAGTCTCCCCGATGGCGCGGCACAGGGCCATGGCCGTCACCGGCGATGTCCAGATGTGCTCGTCGTACTCGGTTTCTTCATCTTCCGCATCATCGCCCCCGCCGTTTTCGCCGTGGCCGTGGTCGTGATCGCTGTGCTCGTGGGCGTTTGCGCCCTGTCCCTGCATGCCCTCGGAAAATTCTTCCTCATGCAGTTCCGCCGCCCCCATCATCGACAGGACATACGGGATATTTTCCCCTGCGGCGTCCAGAATGTTCTCCACCCACTGCTCGCTCTCACCGCCGTTGTAGACGAACACGTCTGCCTCGCTGATACGGATGACATCCAGCGGCGTGGGCTCAAAGCTGTGTGTCTCCCGCCCTGCGGGCACCACCAGCGTCACGTCCACGTCGTCCCCGCCGATCTGCCGCACGAAGTCGTAGTAGGGGAACAGCGTGCATACCACCCGGAGCTTTCCGTTGTCCTGCAAGGGCTTCTGGCCGCAGCCGCACAGCCCCGCCGCCACCGTCAGCGCCAGTAAAAACGCCCGGAGCCGCCTCATTCCGCCGCCTCCCGGCACCGGCGGCACACGCCGTAAAACAGCGTCCGCCGCGGGTCGATGGAGAAGCCGTGCTCCTCCTCCAGATGGCGGTACAGCGGCGCCAGATGGGAGCAGTCCACATGGCACACCTCGCCGCACTTTTCACATTTCAGCAGAAAACAGTCGCGACCCGATGCGTTACATGTGCAGAACTGGTATTTTGCGCCGGAATCCGTCACGATTTTGTGAACTTTGCCTGCCTTTTCCAACCGCTCCAAGTGGCGGTACACGGTGGTCAGCCCCACCGTCTCGCCCTGCCGGTGCAGCGTTTCCGTCAGCTCCGCCGCGCCGATGCCGCCGTCGCAGGACTGGATGCAGGTTAATATCGCCTGCTGCTGTCTGGTCATATACGTCATAGGATGCCTCCTGAAATTGAAAATGAAAACCGTTTTCAAATCATAGCAGAAAATCCGCGTTTGTCAACTGCTTTTTTTGAGCGGCGCTATACCGGCAAGCGCGGCATTAACGGGGTCTTAACATCAGATTAGCGAAAATTTAACAATCGTACACTTGCACAGAGAAAGCGCCCGCACATTTCTTCATAAGAAATACGTGCACAAATTCTGTATTTTACGAGATATTAGCGCATATTATATCATTTTTACCGCATGAAATGTTATATTTTTCACACAAAGGAATGGCTGTTTACTATAAAGAAAATGTTAAAACAACAGAAAACTGTGCTAAAAATTTATAAATATTGCTAATTGCGGGGAGCGGCGGGATGGGCTATACTTCAAAGTAACCTGACGCGAAAGACTTTCGCGCAGGGAACCGCTCCGGTGTGGGAGCACCGGAACGGGAAGGCTAAGGGAAAGTATTTAGTAAGGAGAGAAAACAATGGAAGAAAGAAAAGGCTTTGGAACCAATTTTGGATTCCTGATGGCGTCTGTCGGTTCGGCAGTCGGCCTGGGCAACAT